>Ga0181520_10001127_pt1 | contig 55967 bp, 48 predicted proteins | sample PEATcosm2014_Bin_29_FD_132451 | JGI IMG/M metagenome (GOLD analysis project Ga0181520, IMG submission 132451) | Peatland microbial communities from MTU Mesocosm Facility, Houghton, MI, USA - PEATcosm2014_Bin02_30_metaG | ecosystem: Environmental > Terrestrial > Soil > Wetlands > Peat | place... | reverse complement strand
GGCCGCCTGCTCCGATGCAAGACCACGCCACCGATCCAGATCTTCTTCCTTGGACTGTGTCATGGCTCAAGAATGCCCCACCATAGCTCTCGCTACAAGATGGGGTTCGCATAGCGCTCACGAAACTGGATCAGCACCCTCTATGGTCCGGCGTCCGTGGCGGACCCCGCCCCTCGAGGGGAGATCGTCAAACAGGACCCAGCCAGGTTACATGCTGGTTTGATTCGAGCCGAGAAGCGGGGCTCGAACCATCAGAATTCGACCCTTCACTTCCCCGCTACAACTGAAATCGGAACTGCAGAACGGCCACAACTGCAGATTCCCTCAACACTTCAATCAATAGAACAGCTACCTTGCTCCGCCGCAAGCCCCACAGTCCAAACTGAGGAGTTGGGGCCAATCCGCTTGAACTCAGACAATTCAGAATTGGCGGAAAGCTGCTCGACGACGCAGAACGCGACGCTTGAGCGATTGGGGCAGTTCGAAGATCTGTGCATTGAGCTATTCGACTGTTGGAAAAAACAATGTGCAAAGGACGAATCAAGCTGAAGTCAAAAACGAACATGTGTCAGGACTAACGCCCTAAATGAAGGAAGAAAGGAGGCACAGCCTATACACTCAGGCCTACATTCGTGTATGGCTTCGAACAACTCACTGCTCGGTGCCGCGGCATTGGTAAAGCGCATGATTGAGCCTGTTGGAAACGATGTGGGTTGATGGGTCCAGTGGGGTGCATGAGTCGAAATATTTGATCTTGCGCGTCGCCCCACCGGATCCAGCACTCTGCTGCTGGGTCAGTTTGATGAGTTGTTGTCAAACCGATACGCGGAAGGCACGGCAACGCAGTAGAGCCGCCAAATCCCACTCGAATAATAGAGGCTTAATGATGTCGGCGTAAGAACATCAACGCAAGCACGAGAGTTCGGCAGATGGGTCCGCCCAAACCCATCCGCACGGACCCACAGACCGTGGGATGGGTAGCCCAGAGAACAATTGATGTATCAGTGCCGAATTCTGTGTGGCGGCGGGGGAGGCGGACCAATCCCGTCGAATAATATAGGATCTATGGGTCATCATGAGAAGGTTGACGCAAGCGCGAGGGTAGGGCAAATGGGTCATTCTAGCCGGACCCAAGCAGGCGAATCAGCGTTTGGAAAGGTCGCTCAGGAATTTCTTCAACGAGAGCAACAGAGACTCGCGCCTGGGACATTCAGCCGCCTCTCGCGGTTGATAACGACTTTCACCCGCTATTTCGGCGAATCCACAACCATCGAGTCGATCTCGGAGGGGACTGTAGAGCGCTTTGTTGTGGAGCGGGGGCGACTCTTAGCGTCAAGTTCTTTGGCGTTACGGTTGAAAATCCTGAAACAGATCTTTGCATTCTCAGTCAAGCGCGGTCTGATTCATCATGATCCAACTAAAGGAATAAGAATGCCTTCTGTGAAAGAACCACAGAATCGCTTCCTCACTCAGGAAGAATATTCCCGAGTTCTGCAAGCCAGTCCGGAATGGCTTCAGCCAATCGTAGAGGTCTCTGTTGCAGCTGGATTGAGGAGAGGGGAAATAGTCAACTTGAAATGGGACGATGTTGACGAACGGGAGGGAATCATTCGGGTAAGAACCTCTTCAGGACCGAAGGTGCGGCTCATTCCTCTCAATGACTTAGGCCGGCACGCGATCAATTCCGCGAGGATGGATTGTGTCGGCCAATCAGCTTACGTGTTTTCTAGAGGGTCTATCAAAAGCGACAAGATTTCGGTAGCTTTTATGCGGGCGTGCCGTTCGGTCGGTGTTGAGGGGGTAAGTTTCAGACATCTTCGCAATACTGCAGCAAACTGGATGGCGAATGATGGAGTGAATATCCCGACAATTTCGAAGTTTTTGGGAACCAAAAACTCTGAGGCTACGGCTAGATATCTGGGAAGGTCTGAGTCTCGGCTCGAAGATGCCATCGCAGCCATTGATCGCATCGTTATGACAGGTAAAACACGGTCACGAACACAGCGAAAGAGTCGATTGCAGTCCCGGCAGCCCTCACGCGATCAAGATGTAACCAAGTAACCCATTTAAAACAAATAGGTTATCAGTGATTATACAATATGTTAAGATTCTTGTATTATGTAAGCATACCTTTCGGTATGCTTACATAAATCTGATGGCTCGGGTCTTAAACTGGCGCGTCAGGTATCCGGTTCGCTGGTCGTCCAACACTCCTAAACCTTGTGTTGCCAACGATAACGCCGGGACGCTGCTTCCAAACACTATCGTCCCGGCGATCTATAAACTCTGTCGAACGCAGGTCGGCAAGTGCTTTCGTGATCGAGCAGGAAGCGAGGCGGTCGCGAATGAGGGAATCGATCACGACTTGGTTCGGGAACTGGACACGCGCCTTCGAAGTTCCGGCGATCGCGGCGGGACCCACTGCCGAGAAGACATCGATCCAGATCATCGACTCGTGCGACAGTTTCGCTCGGAGTCCCCAGCCTCGTTCGAACGAGGGCTCTAGCGCGCGCCGCCTTCCGCGCTCAATTCGATTCGACACTCCAGAGCAGCCCCAACTGGAGAACATTTCCCAAGTTCCCACAAATGACGATGCGTTATTCCGCAAGTCAATTTGCCCGGCCGACACCGAGGATCTCGAGCCAGAACTGCTCACTTTCAGCAGTTCTGGGTTGGCCAGCACTTGTTCGACGAACGGGGCGCGCGAGTGTATGGGTCCGGTCGAGGACCTTTGCATTGAATTATTCGATTGGTTTCAAAAAAATGAAAACGCAAAGGAGAGAAAACCATGAGTCGCAAAGCGCTCCCAGCCCAGTATATGCAGGAAAGTTCGTGAAAATACGGCGTTCAGCCGGGCATCCCCCAACCATGTGTCTCTGAAACGAGGTTGAACCCCATCTAGGACCTGCTGACGAGCTATCGCAAAGGCGAGAAGCAAATCCGCAGAATCGAGTGTTGCGAATAGGATCGGTCGTTAGTTTGCATTCGGCGCAGGGCAAGTATGCGCCGAGGCGCGAAGAGGCGCGCATCAGACTGTCACTGGGACAATTTCCAACAGCCACAAAAACGAACTTGGAGGACACAAATGAACCAGAAGAAGAAGAGGAACAAGGGAAAGAGCCAGAACAAGCGGAGGAACGAGTTTCAGTATAGAAATACAAACCGCGCGGTCATATACCTGCGTGTCAGTTCGGATGAACAGGCGAGGAACGCCTACGGACTAGATTCGCAGTTGTCAGCATCCACCGATTTCTGTAAGAGGCAAGGATGGACTGTTGTAAAAACCTTCTCTGACCCCGGCGCCTCCGGGTGGGCTGATATCGATCGCCCGGAGTTCATGGCGATGTTGAAGTTCCTTCATGAAAGTCTAAACTGCAACCTTGTATTCTACGACTACTCGCGTTTCTACAGGCGCGCAGCGCTCGGTACCTTTGAATTCGAAAAGCTGGATGAGCATCGAATCTACTCGGTTTCTGTGTGCAATCCCACTATCGACTGCACTACTGCTGGTGGACGCACTGAGCGTCGACGGCTGTTGAATGAAGCGGAGGATTTCAGCGATGCACACTCCGAGAAACAACGGGACCGGATGCGAGTGGCTCTTCTAGAACGTCATTGCTGGCTGGGAGTTGCTCCTCTGGGTTACGTCAATGTCCGTGCATCGAGAGGGGAGCCCAACATTGTTCCGGAGGAACCGTACTTTGGATTTATGCGACAGGGCTTCGAGATGCTCGATTCTGGCAGTTGGCGACCGGCCGCCTGCCTTCGAGAATTGGCGAAGCGCGGGTTCCGTACACGGAAAGGCAACGCACTGACTGTTGGCATGTTCATGCGGTTGCTCGAGAACCCCGTCTATATCGGTAAGATTCCTTCTCGACGTTTTGGAGTTCAACCTGGGATTCAACAACCATGCGTCAGCGAAGAAATGTTTTACCGCGTCCAACGAAGACTGAAGGGCAAGAACGCCATCAACCGTCCCTATGAGCGCAATCGTCCGGGTCTACCTTTGCGCCAGTTCATCATCTGCCCAAAATGCGACCACGGTCTTACCGGTTCCCCGGTGACAAACAGATACGGCTATACGTACTACTACTATTGGTGCACGTGCGGTTTCGTGAGGGTCCGGGCAGACAAGGCTCACGAAGAATTCGTCGGAATTCTTGACTCTCTTCGGTGCGATGCACCTCTGTGCGAATCATTTGTCGACTCACTTCGTGCAAAATGGGAGGCGAGAAACGGCGACAGCGTTACTGTTGTAGCGAAACTGAGGCGTGAACTCCATGAGGCCGAAAGCACATACGAACAACTATTAATCAAACATGTACGGGGCAATGATCCCGCCATCGAAAAGAACTTCTGCAGCCTCGAGCCAAAACTGACGGCGGGGATTGACTCGCTGAAAGAGCAGATCGCGGCGAGCGAGATGGCTCGCGCCACCTTCGACGATCTGGTAGCGTTCGTGCGCAAAATGCCTACAGATATTGGACGCATATGGCAAAAAGCGCCAGTTGTTCTGCAGCAAAAAGTTCAAAACACCTTGTTTCCGGAGGGTTTGAAATGCGACCCCAAAAACGGGATTTTAAACGAAGATAACCATAGCGTTTTCAATCAGCTGCAGGATTTTTTCTCTGGAAATGTCTATATGGTGGACGCGGTAGGAATCGAACCTACAACCTGTCGGTTAAGAGCCGAATGCTCGGCTATGATTCATCATGATATTTTTCGGAATTTCATGTAGGGGGTACTTTCGGGGGTATCATTGGTCATAAACAAATTATCGCAGGACGGGTTGCTCTCCATCCGTAACTATAATATCAATATTATCAATAGTATAATAAGTGATGACTCGATTCATTAGGCTCTTTTGTCGGCGATTATTCGAATCCCTCTCCCTCCGCCAGCAGCCTTTCCAAGGCCCTCCTTAGGCATCGCGTCAAAATGAGCCGACTATTTTATAGGCATCACATTTAATAAGTCATGCGCAGTCATCCAGCGGCCAGCAGATAGAAGCGAAGTGCCGTTCTCTTTCGCGACCTGCTTTGGGATAGGTGGCTATTCGAGTGGGATCAGTTCCACATCGCGAACGCGAGCCGGCGCCGCTCCGGGCGGAGTGGCAGTGGAGTAAAAGGCCACGCCTCGGCTGGCGTAAGCCGGATAGATGAGATTGGTCAGGACGGTTTCCCCGTCTTCGGCGAAAACTTCGATGGAGTCATCGTCCACCACGATCTCCAGGTCGACTGAAGCTGCCTGCGAGTGCCTCAGGGGCGCCGACACGCGAGCCGGAAAATCAGGGGACCAATCCGTTTTGCCAGAGCGGGTGCGATCGACAAAGATGCGGCCCGTAGCCGTGTCGATGCCGACAACGGTTTCTTCGGCGGCAGGATCGTTGGGGTTGGCGGCGCTGCGGCGGAGGCGGACGCCGGCCTCAGAAGCTTCGCCGGGTTCAAGAGTCAAGCGCAAAACGAAGACGCCGCCGGACTGTTTTTGAGCAGCGATGCGGGCATTGGCCTGGACAATCGTCTGAAAGGACGGAGCGCCAAACATGGCCCCGTAGGGCTTATGGGCAGGGACGGTCAGAATGGGCTCCTGTACCAGCAAGAGTGGTTCCTGCGAGGGGGTTGGCGCCGGATGGGCGGGAGGCAGTCGGAGGTAAAGGCGGCGGGCCAGGGTCATTTCGCCTCGGCCCGGCAGAGAAGGCAGCTTGCCGGCATACTGCCAGTTGCTCATCCAGGCAATCCACTGGCGGTTTGTCTCCGGGCTGGCGGGCAGGTTCGAAAAGGAGGTCGAGGCGTAAAAGTCCTTGCCCCAGTCGGCCCAGTGAGGTCCGGAGCCGGGATGGTCCTCAATGAAGCGAAAGCCATCGAACTGGCCGACGAAGTATTGGTCGGCTGAACCTCCGGCGGGACCGCCGGGGTTGAGATTGACATTCAGCAGCCAGCGGCTGGAAACGCGCTTGCCCGAGGCATCGCGTACCGGGAGTTCGAAGAGGTCGGGGCACTCCCAGACGCCGGAGATTGCGCCCGCGGGGCCGAATTCGCTGGCCAATTCCCATTGCAGGAGGTTTTTGGAGCGGTAGATGCGGATCTTGTGCGCATCAGGAAGCGAGACAGCCATCACCCAGCTCTGGGAGGACGCGTGCCAGAAAACTTTAGGGTCGCGGAAGTCCTTGAGGCCGAGATCGATCACTGGATTCGACGAATACTTGGCCCAGGTCACGCCGCCATCGCGGCTGAAGGCGATGTTCTGGTTCTGCCTGTCCTCTGAGGCCCCGGTGTAAATGGCGATGAGGCAGCCGGGGGTCCTCCGGCCAGGCTCGCCGCACAGGCCGCTCGTATTGTCGCGGTCCTCGACGGTCGAGCCGCTGAAGATGGCTACGCCTTTTTCTTCGGGCAGTGCGACCGGGAGGTGCTTCCAGTGGATCAGGTCGGGCGAGACGGCGTGGCCCCAGCTCATGTGGCCCCACTGATCGCCGAAGGGATTCAACTGGTAAAACAAGTGGTACTCGCCATTGAGCAGGATGGGACCGTTGGGGTCATTGATCCAGTTGGGCGGGGAGTAGAAATGAATCCGCGGCTGCCACGGGCTGTTTGGGCCGGGCTCTGCCGGCGCGGCTGCCGGCCGCTGTGCGAAGGTGTTTGCGACAAGGAGCAGTGCCGCCGTGAGAAATAGGCCGAGCCCGGCCTGTGCCGGTATGCGGTGTGGAACTTTCGTGGACATGCGTCGATTCTCCCCGATTGATCCAAGGTTACCGCGTGTACGCCGGAAGCGCAGCCCCCTGGGTCATTAACCGCTTGATTTCGTTCGCTCGCGGGGCTTATTGCCGGGTGTAAATCTGAAACGGCGCCCAATAGTAGGGCCTGCGGAATTTTGTCTGCGAATGCAGCAGCGAGAGCTTGGCGCCCCGAAGCGCGGCCGCGGGCGTCTGGCCGTCCTCCAGGCCCTGGTAAAGTGTGTCCATCAGCCGGGGAGTCGAGTCGTCGATCGCCTCCCACAATGCGCCAATTACGCTGTGCGCGCCGGCGCGCAGAAAAGCCCAGGACAACCCCACCAAGCCTTCTCCAGCATAGGAGCGCGCGCCAATGCCGTTGCAGGCCGAGATGGTGACGAGTTGAGCATCGATGGGACGCCGCATGATGTCGCGGGCATAGAGCTTGAAGGAGTCCTCGCCCGCCGGGGAGCCGGACAGGATGATGGCCGAATCCAGGGGGTCCGCGCGGCTGGCAAAAGCGTGCGCCACAAAATGGATATAGGCGTACTGGGCCGGATTGCTGTCGAGATAGGCTGAAGGGCTGGCCTTTTGCCCGGCGAATACCGTCGCATGGTGCGCGGCGAAGTGCCGCTCAACCTGGGCCATCTCGACCCCGAACAAGGGCAGCGCTGGAAAGTCCTTGTTGGGCGATACAGGATTGCCCAGCAGAAGCAGGTTCCGCGTCGCGGCCTGCACAGGTTTCGCGGCGGCCAGCATGGCCAGCGACGGCGCCGACAGCAGGGTTGCGTCGTCGATCCAGTAGTGCAGGCCCGAGCCGGCGTGCGCTTCTGGGGCTTGAGTCGAAGTGAATTTCGCTGCTGGATCCGAAGGCGGTTCCCTGCTCCCGCCGGGAACCAGCAGTGTTTCAAAGTTCAGTTGGCTCAGCGCGCCATCTGCCAGGATCATCACCGGCGCGCCAGGATTCATGAGCTGAACGGCCGGAGCGACAAGCAAGTTATAGAGCTTTTGCCCATCCTCGTTGGCGGATGCGAGCGGGTCCTCAAAGTCCAGCAAAGCTCTGCGGTAGCGCTCCACGCGGGCAACAATCTCGGGCTCCGCGGGAAGCGGAAGCAGCGCAATCTTCGCCGGTGTAACCACCCAGAGGCAGGACTGCTGAGCGCCCAGCCAGTAGAAAAGCAGCGTTGCGCCAGTTTTTTGCGCGATCTGCCGTGGGTTCAGAGCCGCGGGGCGGAAGGTTGCCTTACCCGCGGCCACCCCCAAGTCTTCGGCCAGCGTCCGCGCGCGGCTCTGGTCGGCCGCGGCCAGCGCCTCCTCCTGTTTGCCTTGCTTGACCAGAAAGTGAATGTAGTCGTCGTAAATGCGCGTGGCGTTGGCCAGAAACGGCAGTTGGGAAGTTTCCTCTTTGAGCTGCGCACGCGACGACTCGAATGTTGCCAGAGCCGTCTTGTACATTTCGTCCGCTTCTCCGTTCCTGCCTTGTAACTCAAATAGTCTCGCAATTTGATGTTCCGCATCCAGGCGCATATAGGTCAGGCTTGCCGGATCTTGTTCGACGGTCCGAAAAAATCCTTCGGCAGCCTTGTCCTGCCGCCGCGCGAGCGCGATCTTTCCCTGGGATAGAGTTACATCCAGCTCATCCAGGCGGTTGCCATTCGCCCGCAACAATGTTTCCACCTCGCGAAGGTAAGCGTCCGCCTCATCTAACTTCCCTGCCTCAACGGTAACGTGTGCAAGATCTTCGAGCGAGTTGACGATGTCTTCCTGGCTATTGATGCTTTTTGCCAGAGCGAGAGCTTCACGATAAGACTCCTCGGCGCGATTGAAGTTGCCGCCGTCCTGATAAACGTAGCCGGCGGTGGTGAGCCATCCTACGGCCTCGCCGGCATCGCCCAAGGCGACTGCATCCTTTTCGGCGGCATTGTAGAAGCCCAGTGCTCTCTCTGAGTCGCCTAGCCGGTAGTAGGCCCATCCCAGGTTTCCCAAATTCGTCAGCAGGATATCTCCGGCATCGAGTTCAGCAGCAATCCGGTTGGCGGCGTGAAACCAGTCGATGGCCTCGTCGAAGCGCTCTTCGAGCAGGCATGTCCCGCCCAAGTTCATCAGCGCTACCGATTCGTCCCAACGTTGCCCGAACTTGCGTGCCGCGACCAGACTCTCGGCAAAAAACCGATACGCGTCCTTGTACTGCCCACGCTCCATCGCGATGCCGCCGCGCGCGCGGAGCATTTCTCCACAGGCCTCGATCTCCGCAATGGAACAAGCACTCTGCGCCGGAGCGATCGTCTGCTCGGCCTGGTCGAATTGGTGCAGATGCGCAAGCGCCAGACCCAGCAGCGACAGTCTTTGGATGTTGAGTTCCGAGTTGTACATGGCCTGGAACCCGGCAGAGAGAATACGCACAACTTCCTGGTTCATTCCACGCCAGGCAGCCGATTCAGCTTCCAGGATTCTGAATCTTGCGGCCCATTCCGGACTGCCCCTTTGAAACCTGCGCACGGAGTTAGCGGCTAACCCTTGGCTAGCTGCTAACTCCCCGCGCTGAAACAGAGATAGGATTCGCTTGAAGTCCGCTTCCGCGCTGAACTGGTGATCGCCGCTCAACGGCGCCAGCACACCCAATAGAACAATGAGCCAGGCTAGGGCTTTGTACGTCCGTTTGTAATTAATTCGACGGTCTTTGCCTTCCCATCCGCCAGGCAGCCCAACTTGAACTCGATCATGGTCAGGCGGATGGTTGTGATCTTGGGAATGCCCGAGCCCGCCTGGAAATCCGACTGCTCCAGGCGCAGGGCCGCCAGAACGATCGTACCGAAGTCGGGTATCTCGATTACGTGCCCAAAGCATCGCCCAGGGAATGAGCCTTCCGCCTGGTTGACCAATGAGCATTCAACAGCCTCCGGATTTTCGATCTTCGAGGGAAGGCCAGTATACCGCTGGATAAGTTCCTCCAACAGGCTGGGGTGCGTGCGGACTTGTTTGTGCTGATTGGTGACGCGGCTGATGAAGCCGGGGTCCTGCGTGTAGGGCGCATCGTTTTCCGGCTTGGCGCCAAACAGGTCCAGATCGCAGTCCAGCTTGACGGGATGCCCGGCAATGCGCAGATTCTCAAAGCGCGTGCCCAGAAAGCTCACCTTCGGCACGTAGCCGACCAGGGGGTGCTCCGTCACAATCTGCCCCACGACCTTGTCCGCGGTGACCACATCGAAGACATTAAGCCCTTCCACCACCGAAGTCGTCAGGGTTGTCCAGCCGTGGCCCGGCTTGAGGTCCCGGTTGCCCGCAACCTGGGTGTAGGCGGAGCGGAACGAGATGGCCGCTTCAAGCCGGTAATCGCACGCGTGCTGAGCAAGATACCCGCCTTCTTCCGGCAGTTTTGCATAGGCCTGGGGTCTGATTTCCTGGGCAAGCGGAAGGCGCAAATGACCTTTGAGGACGGTCGCTTCCGCATGAAAACTGTGCTCTCTCACGATCGTTTCTGGCATGGGCGTTTTCACCCTCCTTTTTGTCGATGCGGGAATTCTACGGGATTTTTTCGAGCTTGCGGATTGTTTTTCGCGGCGTGCGGAAAATCGAAAACGCCCGGGGAAAATACGTTAGTCGGTCAAACGAATATCAAAGGCATAGCGATCGATAGCCGTGCGCTGACCCTGAGCCGAAATGCCGGAAACCGCAACCGTATACGTGCCCGCCCGCAGCATCGCGCCCGGAATCTCCAGGGAAATCCGCTGGTCGCCGCCTTCGCCGTCGCCCGGGGCGGCAGCGACTCCGGTCCAGGCAAGCTTCCCTTCAGGATCGTAAAGGTCAATGGAATAGGAAGAGTACGGGCTGAAGCCCGGCTGTGGCAAAAGATCGACCGGCAGCGCAACGCCGCGCGTGCGATCGGCGGTCACCGTCAAACGTGCACCGCCCCGCGCGGCTTCGTGCAGCGGAACCCAGGGAAGCAGCCGCGGCTGGTTTGCCGCCACGCGCAGCGCCGGATACGTAACCAGATTCTGGTAGCCGAGGACGATCAGCAGCGTGGCAAAAACCGGCGCGACAAAGGCCGGACGCATCCACGCAAGCCAATGACTCCATCTTTCCCTGAGCCTGCCGCCCTCGTCCGGCGTCTGCGCCGCCACGGCTGCCGTCAACCCAGGCAATTGGGCTTTGGCTTCCTTCACAAATGCTTCTCCCGCGCGAAGATCAATGACGCACTCCGGGCAATCGAACAGGTGCTCTTCAAATGCATCGAGTTCATCAGCGGTCAATTCCCCCAGGAGGTATCGTTCCGCAGCCATCTTTTCTACTGCTTCGCTGTGTTCCATCGGCTCACCTCCTTGCAATCCAACCTGAACCATAGTGCATTCCGGCCCTCAAATCGTTTCAGTCTTCTTTTCGTCATGCATCCAGAGGCCCCGGTTTGCCGATCCGCTTCACATATTCCGTCTTGAATTCCTGCTTGGCGCGATGCAGCATCACCCGTAAATAGTCGCGATCTACGCCGAACTCCCGGCAGACCTCGTCCCGGTCGCGCTCATCCAGAAATACAGCTTTCAGCAGCAGGCGGTCCCGCGGCTGCAAGTTCAGCAGTATCTTCCTGACTTTGTCCTTGATCTGGCCGGCGGCCACGATGTCCAGGACATCGGCGCCCGTGGCGGGCAGCTCCGGCCGGCCTTCCACATCGAGCGATTCGCTCCCACTGGAGGAACGGTAATGCTCGAAAAGCACATGGTTGCAAACGGTGTTGACAAAAGCCCCGAGGCGCTCCGGTTGCCGCAATCCGCCGTCCCTGCGCAAAACCGTCAGCACCCGCGCGAAGGTCTCCTGGCGCACGTCCTCGATGGCATGAAGAGACTGAAGCCGTGAGCGAAGCTTCACCTGGAGCAGTTCGGTAAAGTACCCGACGAAATGCTCTTGTGTCCGGCGATCCCCTGCACAGAGGTTCTCAACGTAACCTGCATCGAAGGTTTGAAATTGCAAAATCGGCTCCGCAGACCCGAGAGGAGACGAGTATAGCATCGCCTGTGCGGCCGCCGGACGAAATTCGCGCTCCGGGGCGGGGAGCCTCCGTCCTGCGCACCAGCCGTGTTTGCGCGCCGCATGTAGGGTTGCGGGGCTCATCGAGTCAACCTGAAGAGCGGACTGGCCAGCAGAAACACCGCGTCCCTCGAATCGACGGGCTGCACCGGGTGCAGATGCGAAAAAGGATAAATCTGTCCGGTAACCGATCCCCGAATGTGCACCGGGACGTATCCGGAGTAGTAAAGACTCAGAGCGGCTTTCTGTGCGGCTTCATCGGCGTTCAATGTCCTTCCCTGCTGACCACGGCACATGATGCATCTCCTTCAGAGTTTTCCTTCCCGCCAACGATTGGTGGGAATACGGGCTGCTCTTTCTGCGGTGCTCTTTCAAACAGCCAGGCCGCCCCAAGAAGCGCGTGCCAATGAAAGATCAATCCGATCCATCCGCTGCTCAACCAGATTGCCAAAGGCAGCGAAAGCCAGAGGCTCAAGCTGTAGAAGTAATCCATGAGGCGTCCCGACGAGCTGCGGCCAAGTCGGCCGGGAAGCCAAGCCATCGAATTCCAGCCGCAATTCTCTTCGGGCGACAGATGTGCGATTCGCCACAGGACGACTGCCGGCACCACAAAAAGGCAGATTGCATTGCTTTCGGTCATCTCGATCCTGCTCCATTCGGCAAAGACCGCAGACGGAACCCGCTGGGTTGAACGGGCCCCGTCTGCTGCGGGGAAGGGCGGGCGATTCCGCTCGCTGTTCGCTTACGGGTAAAAAACTGGCCGAGGCGTAAGTCCGGTTGGAAAGTACGACCCTGTCAATGCTGGTGCGGTCTCAAGCTCGTGGACGCGCGGTGTTTCATGGACCATCGCTGCACTCAAGGGCCGGAATCCGGCATTCGGCACACGAGGGATAGTGCGAACTGGATCGGAATCGTTTCAGCGTATCGCGCGAAGTCTCGAATTTCCGCAATTTGGTCTGAAAATGCGCCTTTACCGACTGCAAGGAGCCGCCCCGGGCAGGAGCCGTTTCGCTCCGTCAACTGCCCCTCAGGTCCGTTGTGGAGCCATCCCCGCGGGGGTTAGACTGACCACGGAGATGCTTCATTGAAAAGCAAGAGAATTGGCCGATTTGGATTTGCGGCAGTGCTTCTAACCTTCGCGGCGCTTCCCATTCAGGCACAGTGGACCGCTCCCAACTCCGCTGCAGCAGCGGCGCCAGGCAGCGCTCTTTCAATTCCCCAGGCCAAGTTGATTCAGCCCGAGGCTCTGAACCGTTTGCTGCAGAAGGCCGGACCGCAGAAGCCCCTGGTGCTGCAAGTCGGCTCCCACGTTCTGTTCGCCCAGGCTCATATCCCCGGCTCGGAATATGTTGGCCCCGGCTCGCAGCCAAGCGGTCTGCAAGCGCTGCAAGACAGGGTAACTTCGCTCGCCCGTAACCAGTTCATCGTGCTCTATTGCGGATGCTGCCCGTGGAACCACTGCCCCAACATTGAGCCCGCGTTCGCAAAGCTTCGAGAAATGGGCTTTACCAACGTCAAGGTTCTCTATCTTGCCGATAACTTCGGTGCGAACTGGGTCAACAGAGGTTATCCGGTTGAACAGGGCCGCTGACAGACGCCGTCTTCGTCCGGAGACGGCCAAAATATGCACCATGAAAAGCGCTCCAACCACGCTGCGCCGCTGCGCGATCATCTGCTCGCTGCTGGGAATCTTCCTTTTGGCCGGCGCGCCGCATCCGGCATTCGCGGCCAAGTCTCTCGTTCACAAAAGCGCGCCTGAGTTCGTCCTCACCGACCTGAACAACAAAACACTCGACCTCAACGCCTACCGCGGCAAAGTTGTACTGCTCAACTTCTGGGCCACATGGTGCGCCCCTTGCCAGCTTGAGATGCCGCGCTTTATCGCTTGGCAAAACCAGTATGGGCCGCGCGGGCTCGAGGTGATCGGAATCTCAATGGACGATGACCCCGCGGCGGTGCGCACCTTCCTCGAAAAGCTGCGTGTGAATTACCGCGTCGCCATGGGTGATGAAAAAATTGGCGAGTTATATGGCGGAGTTCTCGGGCTCCCGCTCACGCTTCTCATCGACAGCAGCGGAAAGGTCCGTGCCGAGTATCAAGGTGCAACGCGCCTGACCGTCATCGAAAGGCAGTTGAAAATCCTCCTCCGCCAACCTTGAACTGCACGGCTCTACAAATGAATCCATCCGCCCAGGATCAGCGCCAATGAGCCCAGCGCAACGACGATCCACAGACCAATTCCCTGCAAAAAGCGCACAGTAAAGCAGGTCAAACGTGTGGGCAAGTTCCGGTCGCGTTGCTTCACGCTGTCAGGAGTAGGCCTGCATAGCCTCCAACTGCTCGCATCACGCGAATTGACGCCGCTTCACCCACGATTCACGTATCCCATGCCTGCGAGAACACCACGCATATAGGCAAAGCTTGCAATCACCCCGGGCATTGGATCGTCCCCATGAATCTCATATTCAAGATCGACAAAGCCCTTGTACTCGATCGCTGCAAGAGCTTCAAATATCTCTCGCACCGGCATGATACCTTCACCCACGGCCACCTGGCTCTCCTTGCTCTGGAAACTCGTCAGGTCCTTCATATGAACGTTAAACAGCCGAGGCCCCACTGCGCGAATGGCCTGAACCACGTCTGCGCCGGCGCGCGCCGCATGCCCCAGATCAATGCAACAACCAATGCGCGGGTCCATGTCCTTGACAACCTTCAACACATCCAGCGGAGAGGGCCACAACTTGTCCTCCGGTCCGTGATTGTGGATAGCGATCCGGATGTCGTACTCCGCCACGAACTTCTCAAGATGCAAAAGGGTTGTCGGCGTTGGATCGCCGGCGACAATCACCGATATTCCCGCGCGCTTGCAATATTCGAACTTGCTGCGAATGTCTTCCTCTTCATCCTTCGCAAAGTAGATGGCTCCGGCAGCGTGGAGCTTGATGCCTGCCGCCGCATAATCTTTGAGAGCCTCCGCCTCTTCCTGAGGATCTTGCGGAAGATGGTCCTTCACGTCCTTCGCGTTCAGCGCGGTGACGTTGAGTTGCTTCATAAAGCCGATCATCTGCGCCCGCGTGAAATTGCGGAACGTGTAACTGGCCAGCCCAAGGCCAACAGGCGACGACTTTCCGAATGCCGGTGTAGCCTCGGCGAAGGTGCGCTGAGCGGTCGAAGCGGCGCTTGCCGCTGCAATCAATGCGCCCGATTGAACGAAACTGCGACGTGAAAAATATTTCTCCATAACTTTTACACTCTCCGGTCGCCCTAGATCGACGGCGCCCAGCCGCTCTCGTATTCGCGGCCCCACATCCTCATCGCTTCCGAATCGTGCAGAATTTTGCCATCGCTTGTGTCGAGTTCGAGTTCCCGGTTCACTTCCCAAGCGACGTTCGAAAGTTGAAGCATGGTGACGGCCACGTTGCCTACCGAAACCGGAGAGTTAAGCTTCTCACCCTTTCGGATTCCCGCGATGAAGTTGGCAAAGTGCACGTCCGTCATGGTGTCGCGACCCGTCAGGTCAGAAGACGAAGTTACTTTGCCTGTCACAAATTCGCTGGTCTTGTTGCCCTTCAGATCGTAGACCTCGTAGCCATCGCGATCCACCAGCACCGAACCCGTGGTTCCCATAATCACCGAACCGCGGTCGCGGTTGTAATACTTCATTCCCTGGCAGCACTTGCAGTCCCACGAAATCATCTTGTCGCCGTAGTCGAAGTTAGTCACCAGGGTGTCGTAAAATTGCCAATCGTCCTTGAAGTGGTATCTCCCGCCCGACGAGGAAATGCGTTGCGGATAGCCGGCATCGAGTGCCCAGCGGCACACATCAATTTCGTGCGTACCGTTGTTGAGAGTCTCGCCCGTCCCATAGATTCTGAACCAGTGCCAGTTATAAGGCTGCACATTGTCCTTGTAAGTCCTGCGCGGCGCCGGCCCCTGCCATAGATCCCAATCCAGTTGCGGCGGTACGGGCGCTTCTTTCCCAAACCCGATCGACTTTCTGAGGTTGCTATACCAGGCCTTGGCAAAATAAGCCCTGCCGACCAGGCCATTATGAATTTTGTCGACGATTTCGATCGTGTGCGGCGACGAGCGCTGCTGCGTGCCCATTTGCACCAGCTTTCCGTACTTCTGCTGGGCCGCGATCAGCATCGCACCCTCGGCGGGATTGTGACTGCATGGCTTTTCAACATAGACATGCTTGCCCGCCTGCAGGCCGGCGATCGCCATGGGAGCGTGCCAGTGATCGGGAGTGGCGATGGCAATCGCATCCACTTCCTTCAACTGGAGTATGTTGCGAAAGTCCTTGTCCGTCGAAGGAGCGTAACCCAATTCGCGCTGCGCGTCGCCGGCAAACTTCCTCAGCGTGTCGCTGTCCACATCGCACACATGCGAGATTCGAGCGGTATCCTTGTTCGCCTTGAGCGCGGAAAGATGAGCATAGCCCCGCCCATGAAGGCCAATCAGGGCAAAGTTGAGACGATCGTTGGAGCCGAGGATCTGGCCATAGCTCTTGGCTGTCGATCCGATAGCCATGCCTGCCGCGGTCACCGCAAGCGTATCGAGAAATTCACGTCGAGTCACCATCTTGTCTCTCCATCCAAGCCCTGGCTGCAAGAGCGGTTCCACAATCTCTACGTACCGTTCCCGGCATCGTGCGAGGGACCATTTCCCCGAGGAAAACGCCACCGAAGTTCATCGGTTTCGAGATATGCCAATTGTGGAACCGCTCGAGCCAAATCGAAATCCGGGTTGCCCAGAGAAAACCGGCGCGCCCCACAAATGCATCTCTGGCCAAGCTCACAACAACACCTGAGTTTACTCCTGTCAACCACGTTCGATTTGTCGCGATTCAGCGAACCTTAACGACGACTTTGGAAGCGTAGGGGCACTCGCGGGCTACCGGCCCTGTGTAGAGGCGGAAACCAATCGGGACGGGTTACACGGCATTTCTCCGTGAATTGGTTGCCATTCCCCTTGTCAAGCTGGTATAAAGCTTAGTTATTGAGTTTGTTGGCCTTGGACCGGCAGAGCGCTGATGCACGCATTGTCTCGATGCTCACGTTGCAATGCAGCCGACTGAAAAAACCGCGAGACCGGATATCAATCTGCATCCTGAAGCGCACGACTAGAACCGTGCAGATTTGAGCGTTCCTGGAGTAATTCAATTGCCGGACTCACCCAAAAATCTGCCAGACAGCCGCGCGACACAGGCCGCACGAGCGCTGGATGTGCACCGGAAGCCTACCATGAGCGACGTGGCCCGCCTGGCGGGCGTGGGCACCATGACCGTTTCCCGCGTAATCAACGGGACGGTTCCCGTGGCCCCGGAGACGGCCAGGCGAGTGCAAACCGCAATCGCCCAGTTGCAGTACCGGCCCAACGAACTGGCGCGCGCGTTTCGTGGTCAACGGAGCCGGTCGATCGGCCTCATCATTCCTTACCTCTACGATCCATTCTTCGCCAACTGCGCCCACGCGGTGACGACTGTCGCCAGGGAGCACGGGTATTCCGTAATCATCACGACCTCAAACGAGGATGGGGCTACGGAATACGATGAGGCGGAGCAGATGCTGCAAAGGCATGTGGATGGGATGGTAGTGATTCCCGCAAGGGCCCGCAATTCCCGCCTCACCCGGACCTTGTTCGGCAAGACTCCCGTGGTGTGTTTTGACCGCCCTGTTTCCGACCCCGCGATCGATATTGTGCTGGTGCAAAACGCAGCCGGCGCTCGCCGGATGGTTGAGCATCTGATCGAGCATGGCCATCGGCGCATCAGCTTCATGGGACTCAGCCGGGGCTTGTTTACCATTAACGCCCGTCTTATCGGCTACCGCCGCGCGGTGCAGGAAGCAGGCCTCGCGGAAAACTCATTCTTTGGCTGTGAATCACGGGAAGATACGCACCGCGCAATCGAAGAAAAACTGCGCGGGCCCAATCCGCCAACGGCCTTCTTCACATCGAATAACCTGGCCACGCGTTACGTCTTTGCTTCTCTACTCAACCTCGGCGTGAAGGTGCCAGCCGATGTTGCCCTGGCGGGCTTTGACGACTTCGATCTAGCCGAACTCACCTCTCCGACGCTTTCGGTGGTGCGCCAGCCGGCCCAGGAGATGGGCCGGGTTGCCACCAGTCTGCTGTTCGATCGCATCGAGCGCGGTGAGGTTCCGCAGACAGGAAACAGAATTGTCCTGCCCGTCGAAATTGTGTTGCGCCGTTCCTGCGGATGCAAACACCGCACAGCCGTCGTTGTTCATTAGCACTTCGCGTGCGCGCCGTTGCACTCATTCATTCGGCCAATTGTATGTCGCCAGAAGTTTGCCGTCTGTGCCAACCAAAAGCAGCGCAGCCCGTCCCCCTGGCAACGTTCCGGAAAACTTCCTCCCGCTGCGCAGGTCTTCAAACGAAACCTCGCTGCGGTTGGATTCGGACGTAAGAACATACAGGGTTGCTTTCGGAAACCGCGTTGGGCAAATCAGAATTCCAGGATCCTTCAGTGCCGTGGAGTAAACCGGGGCAACGTTGGCAACCTTCAGAGCATAACTGTAAACATCGGCCACGGCTTGCAGATTTCCGTTCAACTCCAATGGGAAAGCCGAGAAAAGAATCCTTCCCTTTCCCAGCGGCCTTTCCGTCCAGTCCTGTCCGTTCGGGAAAATGACCCGGTTCAGCACCGTGGTCTTGAATCCTGCGTAAGTGAGCGTTTCCTGCCCTGCGGGAAAGTGGATGACGTTTTCGCGCAGACTTAGAGGTTCCTTCATGTAGGGAAGCCCGACTGAGTCTTGCCGGCCGGTTGCATGAAAATGCGCATCTTCGCCGAACGGCCCCGTCACCAGAAGAACCGCGCCGTCCCGCACTCTCTGCTCGATCGCCTTCCACGCTTCCTCTGCAAGTCCAAACGGCGACGGAAGAAGGATGAGCTTTGGTGAGCCAAGCAGTTGGCTTTGGTATTCGCCCACCGCATAAGCCTGGCTATGAGCGTAGTTATAGAGAGCCCGCACGGCAGATTGCTGAGCCTCCAGGCCCAACTCATTCGACACGGAGAGCTGATAAGACTGCGGCAGAACAAGGGCGACATCCGGCTCGATCAGCGCATCCGCGAAAGAAGCCGCGGCGCGCGCAAACTGGCCCACGTCGCGCATCCTATTTTCCCACACCTTGGCCGAGCCGTCGCTGCGCAGCATGCCAAAATCGGTCTCCCGATCCCAGTCCCATTGCATTGCTCCGCTGCTGCCGGCGGCAAATCCCAGCGCCCATTTTCGCTCGATCAGTCCCAGGCCGGTGAACTCATCGTAGCGCCAGCTTCCATCGGGCTCCCAGACCGGCTGATATCCCGTTTCCCCTGTAATATTCGGTACTCCGGGCCGCTTGGCCACCACCGAGTCCCAGAGCAGCGCATCGTCCTTCCAATAAGTGTGATTGGTCGTAAACGACACGCCAGCGCCGCCGTAAAACTGGTTCAGTACGCCCTCAATCACGCCGCCTTCGTCCTGCCCCACATCGATCAGTTGGCTACTGCCTGTCGAGCGAATCAGCGAGACCATGGACTTGACCCAGGCGCTGAACATATCCTGCGCAAACAAGTTATAGTCGAGGGTGCGCACCTGGTTCAGGTTGCCATATCGCTCGAAGCGAAGGTCGGCGAATTTTGGCAGCGACACCGCATCGAAGCTGCCCAAACTCTCCGCGGGCACGCGCCACGCATCGCCTAGCTCGGAAAGAGTGCCGTATCTCTCACTAAGCCACTTGCGCCATGCAGCTATCTCAGTAGGATCGCCGTTGGGATAGTTGCCTTGAAACAGATGCTGGGGGTTGGAGAAAGTCGGCTCGTTGATCAGGTCCCATGAGAGCCATGGAACATCCTTGAATCGCTCCACCACGGAGCGGACATACGCCTGCTCCGCCTCCACGGAAACAGGATCGGTGTAGGGATTGCGCGGAGTCGTGGCCGCATCCTGATTGTGGTTGGATTCACCCGAACGCGGAGAAAAGGCAAAGAAGGTGAAGTTAATCGCGATGTTATGCCGGTGAGCGCAGGCGAGATATGCTTCAAGATTGCGCAGGAAGCGCTCGTTGGCACCGCCTGTGTTGCCATCAATGAACTTCCCGTTCGACATCCAGACGCCGGTGCGCACAAAACTCACACCGTGCGCAGCCATCTCCGCAAAGTCCTTGTCCCAAATCCACGCATTGCGCGGGCTCGAGAAATCCCAACCATTCGCTTCGGTGGTGAAGTAGTTGGTTCCCACCGGGAAGAAAGGCTTGCCGTCCAGAGTTAGAGAATCTCCGCGAACGCCGAGAACCGGTCCGGACGCAAGCGCACCGCGTTCGGTGACCAGAAATCCGTTTTGGTGAAACTCGCGCGCATGACCGCCTTGGCTCAAAACGGCAGCCACCTTGTAGAATCCCGCTGGCAGCGGTTCATGGAACGGAGCAATCAGGTCCGCGACTCCTTGGCCGGTGAAGGGGATGGTCGCCGTAGCGATCACTTCTTTCTCGTGCAGAAGCTGCAGTTGCACCTCGCCATTTGCTTCTGCGCCGGGTTTCTTCGGACGGGGAACGCGCACATGCACCGTGATGACCGGCGGCTCGCCAGCGCGGATGGCGGAGTAGAACATCTCGACGCTCAAGCTGGCGGCGCCTTGGCGGGCATACTTGGCGGTCTGTTGGATGAGCGCGATGCCGTCCGCGCTCTTCCAGTAGCCAGGCTCGGGATCAAAATCGAGCGCCACAATACGGCTATCCAGCATCGGTCCGCCGCCCGCGTGATCCGCCACAATCACTGGAGCCGCCACCAGCAACCCAGTAGAATCGGCCATGTACCCCAAGCCATTCAGATGGCCTTCCACGGCGAAAAATTGCTGCGCCCGGACTGCGAGCGCAGGCAGCCAAGAGTAACCCGTGCGCCAATGAAACGCGGCGTCGCGCGTTACCGGAACCTCATACGTGTGGCGAAAGCCGAGCGCCCTGGAATACGTGTCCTGCGGGCTGCCCGCAACATATTCCCCCTTCACCAGGCTGACAGGCACCCTCAGCGGCTGGCCGCCGATCACGAGCAGATTCCCGCCTGCGTTGATGTAGCGTTCCATGCTCTTCCACGCCGCCACCGGAACCGCCGAACCATACGGCAACACAAGCAGATCGGCATTCGAAAGTGTTTCCGGAGCCGCAAGACCCGCCTCATCTGCAAAGACCGGTTCCAGGCCCAGGAGCGCTTTGTCGAGGGTTGCCCGATCGACCGGCTGGCTCGCCACCGTGGGAAAGCCGGGCTGCCAGAAGATGACGACTTTAGCCTGAAGCTGCAACGGCACAAATGAAGCCGCAAAAAAAATCCAAAGGGCTTTGCGCATGAGTTGTCTCCGTCCATCCTCTCGCCGGAAGCCGTTGTCCCGCGGTGATTGCCACGTACAAGCCACCACCACTTGCTTTACAGGCATTCAGGCCGCACAGCGAAGTAGCTCGTCGGACGCGCACAAATAGAGACCTTGCACCGCGCCGCGGATCATGATAACGCTATCACTGCGGTTTGAGAAGAACAAACTCCCGAGGGAAAGGATCGCGTTCATTCACCGTTGTGCCGGCTCATGTCTCTGGCTCCAATCAGTGCAACGAAGGTCCGGTTGTCCAATTGCCGTTGAACGGCGGGGCTGCTGCGACGCCAGCTGGTGAATGAGCGAACCTCTGGCTCACTCCCCGGGTTTATCATGCCCGTGCTCCCCCGCCGGCATAAAGCCGCGCTTATAGCGGTTCCAGGATTGCTGTACCTCGAAACCACAGAATCCGAGTTGACGCGACCAGCAGGGAGTGGCAACCTCGCAGCGCGCCAGAAAGGGCATACCTATCCTGGAACCGCTCTAATTGTGGCTGCTTCAGTCTTCCAGTTCGCCCGTGTAGATGCAGCCGCTGGTGCAGGTCTCCTGAACCACGATGCTGCTGAGGGCCGGAAGAGCTGGTTGCAGCCGCACCCACAGCCAGCGGGCAAGGTTTTCGCTGGTTGGGTTCTCCAACCCCTCCACCTCATTCAGGCAGCGGTGATCGATCTGGTCCTCGATGGTCTGGAACGCCGACTTGATGTCGGCAAAGTCGATAACCCAGCCAAGCTGCGGGTCAAGCGGGCCGCGCACATGAATCGCGATGCGAAAGCTGTGGCCGTGCAACCGCCGGCATTTGTGCCCCTCGGGAACATTCGGCAGCCAGTGCGCCGCTTCGATCGTGAATTCCTTGAAGACTTCCATCCTGTTCATTCTATGGAATTCCGAGGAACTTGTGGGTTTGCAGGCTCAATCGCCATTGCGGGTGATCGAGGCAATAGCGCACCGCAAGGCAAGTATTTTCCGTGCGCCTCGGCCCGTCCATCGGCTGCAAAAAGAAATGCCGGAAGCTGAGCAGTTCGAAGTTCGCCGGATCGGCTCCCGCCTGCGGAAAGACCAGCTTCAGTTCGTCGCCGTTGCGCTGTACAAAATTCGCTCCGGCCTTGGGGCTGACGCAAAGCCAGTCCACGCCCGCCGGCGCCGCAACGGTCCCGTTGGTTTCCACGGCAATTTGAAACTCGCGCTCATGCAGCGCTGCAATCAGCTTGGCATCGAGCTGCAGCAGCGGCTCTCCGCCAGTGCAAACCACGAACCGCCTGCCCAGAGAAGAATCCCGAGGCCATTTCTGTTCGACAGCGTCGGCCAGCGCATCGGCGGAATCGAACTTTCCACCGCCGGCTCCATCTCCGCCCACAAAATCCGTATCGCAAAACTTGCACGTCGCCTTCGTCCGGTCTTCCTCGCGGCCCGACCAGAGATTGCACCCGGAAAAGCGGCAGAACACGGCCGCCCGGCCTGCCTGCGCCCCTTCGCCTTGCAGCGTATAGAAGATTTCCTTGACGGCGTAACTCATGGTCAAACCTGATTCCCTGCGTGCGGATATCTGAGTGGATCCACCAAGCCATTTTCGCCGAATCCCTTTTGCCGCAACAGGCACGAATCGCATTGCCCACACGGGTCGCCGGTTGGCGACGGATCGTAGCAACTGCTGGTGAGACTGTAGTCCACGCCCAATTCGATGCCTTTGTGCACGATCTGGGCCTTCGTAAGAGCGATGAGCGGCGTATGAATCTTGAGCGCCTGACGACCCTCGACCCCAGCCTTGGTCGCCAGGTTGGCCATCGTCTCGAAAGCAGCAATGAACTCCGGCCTGCAGTCCGGGTAGCCCGAATAGTCCAGCGCGTTCACTCCGATGAAAATGTCGCTCGACCCCAGCACCTCCGCCCACGCCAACGCAAACGAGAGAAAAATGGTGTTGCGTGCCGGAACATAAGTAATGGGAATGCCGTGGCTCATTTCGTCGGTTCCACGCCCCTTGGGAACGTCGATGTCCGCAGTGAGCGCGGAGCCGCCGAAGACTCTCAAATCGATGGCCGCGATGCGGTGGTCCTTGACCCCAATCGACGCGGCCACCCTCCGAGCAGCTTCCAATTCAATCACATGCCGCTGGCCATAGGAGAACGACAGCGCGTACAACTCGTACCCCTGGCTCCTGGCGATGGCCAGCACCGTCGACGAATCGAGGCCCCCGCTCAACAGCACCACCGCTTTTTTCGATTTTGTCTCCATGAATGAGCCTGCTCTATCTCTCCAAATTCTTGTGCCGGCGGGCGCATCGCCGCCGCGTTGCATCTACTTCATGTCCCCACCCCGTCCGATGTCCATCGAAGCCGGAATGGGGTTGCTTTCGTCGATGTAGGCGTCGATGCACTGGTTGAGCACGCCCTTGGCTTCGAGGATAAACTCGACCGCGTCGCGCCCTGCTCCGTACCCGCCAGGGTTGGGCGTGACATAGTGGGCCTCGGCCTTCACCTGTGCCCGCGCATTCGCCACCGCCACTGCAAAGCCGCACGCGCGCATCACCGGCAGGTCGATCACGTCGTCGCCCACATAGGCAATCTCGTCCAGCGTCACGGCTTCCTTTTCCATGATGTCGCGCACCGCCTTCATCTTGAAGGCCTGGCCCATGTAAACGAATTCGAGCTTCAGGTCGCGGGAGCGCTGGGCCACGGTTTCACTGATGCGCTTGGTGATCACGCCGCACTTCATGCCTCCCAGCCGCGCCAGCGAAATTGCCGTGCCGTCGTGCGCGCTGTAGCCCTTGGCTTCCATCATGGTGGCCGATTGGACGCCGAACCCAACCTCGCCGTCTTTCCCGGCGAGTTGACTCTGTATTGAAGGGCTGCCGCCCGCGGGCGCGGGAACCAGCCAGATGGTGCCGTCGGTCAGAACGCCGTCCACGTCAAAGAGAATGATCTTGATGCGGCGGGCGCGGTCCTGCGCGGTAAGTGTCATGCTTCGATTTTACCCGGCGCGCCGGGAGAAAAAATCCGCGACAATAGGCTGATGGACGGGAATCAGCCCAATGCAGCGCAGCCCAGGCTCGCGCCCGAAGATTATTACTTCGACGGCCCGCTGATGGTGCTCACCGCGGCCTATCACCTGAAGCGCGGCTCCTGCTGCGGCTCGGGCTGCCGCCATTGCCCCTATGGATTCACGGAAGCCGGCGCGCCCGCCGCACCCTGCGAAGAACCGCCCGCAGCTCCGGCCGGTTGAGCCGCAACAGCCGGCTCGCGCACCAGCACTGCAAACCGCGGGAATGCGAAGCTGCCCTGGGCGTCGTCGATGACGTTCAACTGGCAGAGGTATTGACCGGGCTTCAGTTTGTCCAGCGGCACGTCCAGTTCAATGGCCACCGCGTCGCGGCCCTCCACGTTGACGACGCGCGCCTGCACCAGCGGCGTTTCATACACCTTGGTCGAACCCTGAATCAGTTCCAGGCTGCTCAGCAGGTTGATTCCCGGCCTGGTTCCCTTGGGCTGGTTCTCAGCCGCCTTTTCCCTGGCCGGCGAATAGATTTCGTAGAGCAAGTAAAGATGCTGGTCCTGGCGGAAGACGTGGCTGATGTTGGGCACGTACTCCTCGCCGTTGCGGATCAGCGGGCTCTGCTTCTTGCTCGGCTGCCGCATCGACGCCAGCACAATCGAACTCATCTTCAACGGCGTCTTCTTCATTTCCGGCAGCGTGATGTCGGCCTCAAACGAGCCCATCCGGCCAGTCTGGTTCTCGCGAACGACAAACTTCAAATGGTACTTGCCCGGCGGCAGGTTGAAGCTGGTGGTGTACTGGATGTTCTTCTGCCGCGCCTGCTGCGCCGAGTCCAGATTGAGTTTGACCGTCTCGCGCGCATTGCCGATGGGCCGCTTCGCTTCGTCGATGACCGTGCCAATGATGTCCAGCGTGGCCTTGTCCTTGTCGCCGCCCTTGACGAACGGAATCTGCGAGCCGGGCACGATCAGCGAAACCGGCACATAGAAGCGGTTCTCGTCCAGCCGGAAGTACATCGCGTCAAGATAGACAGCCATGTCGGTAGCTGGCAGGTCGCTGGTCAACTGCTCTTCGAGTTCGCGCTCCCGGTCTTCGTGGCCGGAGTGCTGGAAGTCCGCCGGCGCATAGTAGCCGGGCCGGTATTCAAGCTTCACGCCGGGCCGGTTGATTTTGATGGTCAGCTTGCGATACTTGCCGTCGCGCGCCAGATTCGAACTGTGAAAGCCGATGGCATAGTAGGCAGACGTGTCGCGCTGCACCTGAGCGAAAGCGGGGGCAAAATCGTTGGAATCGAAGAACGCCTTGCCGCCGGTGTCGGTCGAGAGCGTGGCCATCACTTCCTGCGTTGCGAAGTTCTGGTTCATGTTGTTCAACAGCGCGCCGCCGTTGTAGGCTCCCGTCCCGCGCAGGCTTCCCGTCGAGGCGTCGCCCAGCGGCGAGACCGCCTGCAAGCCGCGCGTGTCCACGCTATAAATGGCCAGGTTGGCGCGCACGGCCGCATTGATGGCCGCCCGCAGCGAAGCCTGGTTTTCGATGCCGTCGCGCGAAATTCCGCCGGAAAAGTAAAGCAGAGACTTCTTTTCGGTAATCTTTTCGAGCGACTTGGAAACGGCGCGCAGCGCAAACAGTTCGCGGTCGGTGTTGAGGTCGTTGTATTCGCTCTCGTCGGGCGTGTAGCCGGTGGTGTCTTCCGTCTGGTTCGAGTTGGAGTTGGCGCCCCCGGCAAACCCCTCGCCCACGGTGCCGTTGTAGACCGCGACCTCGTTGATGAGCGCCTTCTTGTCGGCCGTAAAGTCCTGGTCCACCTTGAGCGTGTCCCCGAGCGAGACAAGCGCCACCAGGTCGGCCGGCTGCATCTTGGTGCGCAGAAAATCCTGCGCCGCATCCACGCTGCGGTCCAGGTCTTCGGGCTGCATCGAGGTCAGGTCGAAGAACATCACGATCAACCGGTGGTTGCGCAGATCTTCCGGCTTGGCCACCACGGCAGCCTTGGCTCCATTGCCGGTTGCGCCCGCGGCCAACCCGCTGATGGTCGCCTCGTTCAGCGGCGTGGCCATGTCCACGCTTTCAAAGTCAAAAGTCGCAATCTGCTGCTGCTTGCCGTTCTCGTAGACGCTGAAGTCGCCCTGCTTGAGCCCGCGCACCACCTCGCCGGTCTTCTGGTCGCGCGCCACCACGTTGGTCAGCACCAGTTCCCCGTTCATCCGGAGCATGAAACCGCTTTGCGGCGTGGTGGAGACCTGCGCACCCTGTGCCTGTCCGGACTCTTGCGCCAGCGTCGGCTGCGCGCCCGGCAGCCCCAGCGCCAATGCCGCAAACCCCGCCCCGATCCTTTGCGCCCAACCCGTCATCCATTCCCTTTCGGTCTTAACTCCACCAGCTCCGCTGACTTGCTAACTCCGCCAACACGCCGGGTGCCCCAGGTCTCGATTCTGAGACCAGGGATCCCTAAAACCTGAATCTCGCCATAAATTGAAACGACCGCATCGCCCCAGCCGAGGTCACCTGTCCAAACGTCGGCGAGGCCACGTTCGTGTCTACGCCGGAATACTGCACGGTGTTGAAAGCGTTGTTGATCGTGGCGCGCATTTCCAGGCTCCGCGTGTCGTTCATTTGCATGGTCTTTGACAGCGCCATATTGTTCGAGATAGTCCCCGGCCCGGCAATCGAGTTGCGCGATGCTGTGCCGTAGACAGCGCACGGATAGCCCGCGACGGCCGAGGGCTCCTTGAAGGCCGCGGTGTTGAACCACTCCTTCTGCGAACCGCCGCCTGCGGTCAGTGAAACGCCGGGCACGCGGTCAGGACGCCCCGAGCCGGCGGTGCCGCACTCAACGTTCGAGATCGAGGCCATATACGTGGGCGTGAGTGGCTCGCCTGTGGCAAAGGTAAAGCTGCCGGAAACCGAAAATCCCTCCAGAATGTGAGCGCCCGTGCCGCTGGTCACCCAGAACTTGTCTTTGCCGAACGGCAGTTCATAAAGATAGGTTCCGCTCACCTGGTGCCGCTGGTCGAAGCTCGAGTTGCCCTCCTCCGCGTCAAGGTTCTGCCAATCTTGCGCCACCCTCTGCGAAGTTCCGTTCACTGAACCCGCGTTGTCGATCGAGTGCGAGTACTGATAATTCGCGCCCACCGCAAAGCCCTTCGACAGCCGCTTGTTCACCCGCACCGTTCCCGCGCTGAACTTTGAGAACGCAATCGCCTGGTCGTAGTCGAAGACCAGGGCCGTGGGATTGGTAAGAGGGCTGCTCGGCGTGGCGCGCGGCGCACTGGTAATGTCCAGGTGATTGCCCTTCGAACCGTTGTAGCCCACATTCAGCACCACCCCCCAGGGCAGCGTCTTCTGCACGTCCAGGTTCCAGGCCTGCACATAAGGAAGTGGGTAGTGGGGATTGAGCGCATAATTGCCCGTCGTGTTGGGCGCGGGAAACCCTTGCGCCAGAGTCAGGCAGGTCCCGGTCTTGGCGCATGCCGAACTCGGATTGCCGCTCGCGTCGGTGGCCACCTCGTTGGTCTGTTCGTTTGCGAAAGGCGGTTGATGCGCCATGGTGGTGGCAAAGGTGGCATACTCGCCCACCGTATAGTTCATGCCGAAGCCGGCGCGCACCACGGTCTGCTTGGGAAGCCGCAGAGCCAGACCCAGCCGCGGCGCAAAGGCGAGACGAAACGGAAAGATGAGCGAATCCGGAAGCCCCGCAGTGCCGGCCTGTACCTCGGTCTGGCTGGTGAATCCCCCGTCCGGGTTGGTCGTTACGTCAGCCAGGTGGCCAAACTTCTCGGTGTATGGTGCGAAGAACTCATAACGCACGCCGTAGTTCAGCGTGAGCCGGGGCAGCACGCGCCAGTCGTCCATGGCGAAGGCGTCGAAGACGTTGTCGCGCAGGTAGCTCTTGTTCACTGCGGAGTCGATGGTGGTCTCCTGCGGCAATCCCAGCAGAAAATCCGCCAACGGCGAGCCACTGGCGGCCGGTCCAATGGCGCTCGTCCCGGGAGCCTCGGTGAATAAGCCCGAGAAGGTAAAGCTTCCTGTCGCATTCGAGCTGCTCAGAAAGTCGCGGTGCACGCGGCGGTAGTCGCCCCCAAAGCGCAGGTTGTGCTTGCCGTGAATCCAGCTCAACGTCTCCGACAGCGAGATGGTCTGCGCCAGCGAAAAACTCGGCTGCTGCTCATTCAGCCCTGCAATGGTGCTCAATTGCACATCGGGCACACCATAATTCAGCGGGCTTGTGTTCAGTGCTGTGCCGTCCGGTCCCAGGATGCCTAGCTCGGTGGCAATGTCGGTTCCATTGGTAAAGAAGTTGGTCGTCTGGCTGTTGCTGCGATTCCAGTTGGCATTGAAGATGTTGGTCAGCTTGTGGTAGCCCACCGTGTAGCCAGCCTGCAGGGAATTGGACTGCGAGGAACTCTTGCCGCCTAGCTCCGGAGACAGATTCAGAATGTCCGAAGCCGACTGGCTCCAGTTATAGTTGAAGTTAATGCTCTGGCGCAGCCCCTGATTCTGCGACCTCCGCCCACTGCCGCTCCCGAATCCGCCGCGCCCCCCGCCCGGCTGGGTGGCGTTGGCGCCCAGGCTGCGCATGTAGCGCACGCCAGCCTGCGTGGAGTTCGACTGCGCCGTGGTCAGCAAATGATAGTTCTGCACATCGCCCGGCAAGTTCGCATAGGGAAAGTACGGTGTGCACTTCACCGAGCTCGTTGTCGGGCAAAGCAGCAGATTTGCTGGCTTGGCGATCCGGCCGGCGGGGATCGTGTTGCTGGCGAACGGCAGCCCCGTCGTAGGGTCGTAAATTGCAGGTTCGCCGGTGAAGTTGCCTTCCCGCTCGGCCTCCGTAGGCACCGTCGCGTATTGGTCTGAAGGCGTCGAACTGCGCGTGCCGCTGAGCGTCAGGAACATGGTGTCTTTGCCACTGGGCTTGGTGAGACCCGGAATGTAAGGCGCGCTCATGAAGGTCAGGCCGAAGCGGTTGGTGCCCGAAGCCGGCTGCTCCTGCGACTGGCCGCGCAGCGAAAACGGCTCCGCATTGAGCGCCGAGTTGCTCCCGGTCCAGAAAATGGCCCCGTGCGGCTGGCCGGGATTGAAGCCGCGGAAGTTGCCGCGCCCGCCTCCAGGCCCGCCGCCAAAACCTCCCGGTCCGCCAAAGCCGCCGCCGCCGAACAGTCCGCCTCCAGGCCCGCCGCCGGGGCCGCCAAGTCCGCTGAAGTTCCCGCCGCCCTGCCCGCCGTTTTGCGCCCGGATCGTCTCCATCGCATCGCGAATGCGGTCCATGTCCAGGCCGGCCAGCGGACTCACCTGGCCTGACTGCCCGCTGATGGCTACCGAATCGCCCGCAAAGTCGGAGTTGCCGGCAATCGAAGGCAGCGCCGCTCCAGCCGTGCCACTTGAGGTCCCGGCCTGCGTTTCAGTGTCGCCGGCCAGCGAGCTCATCAGGCTCAGGCTCTGCGCACCGTTCGCGGCCAGTTGCCGGATGGCCTGCGCTACCGCCGAAGTCCCGTCCGTTCCCTGCTGGGCTTGTTCGCGCTTCTGCTGATCGGCCGCCCGCGAAGCCAACTGGATCTCGAAATTGACCGTCTGGTCGTGACTGGCCGCGTTCAGCACCGCCTCTTGCGATCCGTTCGCAAAGGCCGCAAACTGGGTGCGCACCACGTAACGCCCGTTCTGCGGAATGGTCAGCGACCAGGAACCGGTGATGTCGGTGGTGGTGGAGAAGCGCTTGCCGGTAAGCGTGTTCTGCGCGGTTACGGCGACGCCGGGCAACGGAATGTTGCCGCTTTTCACCTGGCCGTGCAGCTTGCCTCCCGTCACGGTCTTGGTCTGCGGTTCAATCCCAGGAGTTTGCGCCTGCGCATCGAAAGCCTGCGCAGCCGGTGCGCTGGACAGCGGGGCTGAAGAACCTGCCTGCCGCGCCGGGGTCGCGCCGGGTTGGACCGGAGACGCGTCCGAAGCCTGACCCAAAGCGGCCACACCACCGGCCACAAAGATCCCCAACACAATCCCCCACCGCATGGCTTCTCGCCGCATCATTGCTCCCAGGCATTTCGTGCTTGTACTCAGTCAGACGGGCGACCCGTTGCAAAGGTTTACCCGGCGTCCAAAGTCGACGAAGCCATCGTAAACTCAGGTATGCCCGCAACTGAGGCCCGACAGCAACCAATTGAACTCGAAGAGATTACCGCGCCGGCTTCCATGGCCGCCGCGCACCGCCTCTATCTGGAACTCGGTTTCGCCCCTTGCGCGCCGGATAATGACAATCCCGTGGAAGGCCTCCAATATCTCGTGAAATATTTGTAGCGCGCCGACCCTTCCCGGCTCGACAATCGTCTCAAGAGAGGTCTTCCCCATGAAGTCTCTTCGTCTTTCCCTTTGCTCACTCCCGCTGCTGCTCGCGGCAATCGCCATCGGCGCCCACAGCCAACAGCCGGTCACCTTCCCCAGCGGCGACTCCACCGCCCAGGCCCTGCTCTACTTGCCCCAGGGCGCCGGTCCGCATCCGGCCCTCATCGTGATTCATGAATGGTGGGGACTGAACGACTGGATCAAGCAGGAGGCGGCAGGCTACGCGGCCAAGGGTTACGTGGCGCTGGCCGTCGATCTCTATCGCGGCAAGGTGGCCACCACGCCCGACTTGGCCCATGAACTCTCCCGCGGACTGCCTCAGGACCAGGGCGTCCGCGACCTCAACGCAGCCTTCACCTATCTGCAAGGCCGCAAAGACGTGGCCCGCGACCGCATCGGCGCTGTGGGCTGGTGCATGGGCGGGGGCTACGCGCTCCAGTTGGCCATCGCCGCGCCCGCGCTGAAGGCTGTAGCCATCAACTATGGCTCGCTGGCCACCGACAAAAACGCCCTCGCCCAGATTCATGCCGCCGTCCTGGGCAACTTCGGCGGCCAGGATCACGGCATTCCGCCTGAGGCCGTTCATGCGTTTGAGGCGGCCATGCAGTCCGTGGGCAAGCCCGTGGACGTCAAAATCTATCCCCAGGCCGGCCACGCTTTCCAGAACCCCAACAACCAGGCCGGCTACCGCGCCGACGACGCAGCCGACGCGCTGGCCCGCGTGGACCGTTTTCTTGCCGAAAAGCTGAAGCCGTAGGGGACTTATAGCTGACCGCTTGGGCCTTCTTGAACGCCCGCGGCCCACGCCCTCGCGGCACCTCACTGTGTTTGCAGAAAAATATGTGATGAAGACGCTTGCATTCTCGCGTCGCGCATGTTAACTCTTAAGCCAATAATCTTCTAATTGCTACCACCCGAGTAAACTCCGGTGGGCATGGAACAGGACGCTTCCCGTGATCAAGATCGGCACCACCATCCGCACTCATAGGCTGCAAAAGGGGCTCTCCCAGGGAGACATTGAAAAGAAGACCGGCCTGCTGCGCTGCTATCTTTCGCGCGTGGAAAACGGCCATACGGTGCCTTCTCTTGATACGCTGTCCAAGATCGCTCTGGCGCTCGACATGCCCATCGCGCAGTTCTTTGCCGACGAGTCGCTGGGCCGGCACTTCAATACACAGAAGCTCAGTGACGACGAGTTGCGCTTCCTCACCCAGATTCGCCGCTACTCCTCGAACCTGAACGAAAGCGACCGCAAGCTGCTGCTCGCGATGGTAAAAAAATTCGCCGCCACAGCAGTGCGCTAGTTAGTCAGGGCCGCCTCTACACGTCGTTTCCCAGGTGGAAGATCGGCTCGACCCCGTGGCCGCCGCTGAGCAAAGCCTGCTCTTCATGCGCTGCCAGCGGCTTGTAGTTCTGCGCCACATCCATAGCCAGACGGAAATAGCGCTCGTCTCCGGGCGGAATAGCCGCGGTAATCGGATGGCCGAGTGTCCAGCGCAGCCCCAGTGACGCTTCGTCCGGGAAAGCGGCCGGCTGATACCAGCACTTTGGCTGGGGATGATTCTGTTTCTGGTCAGCCGCCCACACCGTTTTAGCCATGCCCTTCAGCGCCAGGATCCCCATTTTCTTATCCTACGCGCGCTGCAGAATCTGCGGCCCAAAGTTCGCCTGGGTAAACAGAACCCAGTTTACCGGGAACAGAATCGTGTCGAAGTTGTAGCGGTCCATGGCCGCGAGAGCGGTCTCCGCCGAGTGGACTGAGAAGCCGATGTAGCGAATTTTCCCTTCCTTCTTCGCCGCTTCCATCGTTTCCACGGCGCCGCCCGGACCCAGCACTCTGTCCAGATCGGTCATCTTGGTGAGGGCGTGGAACTGATAAAGATCAAGATGATCGGTCTTGAGCAACCTGAGGGACTGCTCGAGGTCCGCCCGCGAATCATCCTTCATCCGGCCGTCGGTCTTGCAGGCCAGGAAGCACTTGTTGCGGTAGGGCGCAAGAGCCGGTCCCAGCCGGTCCTGGGCGTTGCCGTAGCTGGGCGCCACGTCGAAGTAGTTGATGCCCCGATCCACGGCCTCGGCCACAATGTTCGAGGCCGCGCCGGTCTCCTCGTTCATTACCACGATGCCGCCGAAGCCGATAATGGAAAGCTGTTCGCCGGTCTTGCCCAGCGTGCGCCGGGCGATGGGGTTGGCGGGAGTTGAAGCATTGACTTGGCTGGTGGATGCGACTGCGGCTGCCGCCGTAATGGCGGCCTGCTTGAGAAATGCGCGGCGTTCCATGGGCTGCCTCCAGGGGAATGGAATTAGAGCAGAACCAGAGTCCCTGCATCCTGTTTGGTGAATGCCAGGTCGCCGCTGCCTGATGGCCGCGTCGACTTGAGTGCACTGCCCTCGGGATACGCCAACCCTGGTTCTGCTATAGACTCACCAGCGTACGAAAATATTCTTGCACAGACCGCGTCCGGCAAGAAATGCGATTTATCCCGGCAACTGGGCGAGGTAAAACCCGAACAGCACCAGCAGCGCCACCACCATCAGGACGGCGCCGCGGCGGCGGCTCACAAACAGCGAACGGGGTGAGCCAAGCCGGGGCACCATCGGGAGCGCAAACAGCAATCCGCAACTGAACCCGCCCAGGTGGGCCATGTTGTCGATGTTAATTCCGGAGCCGATCACCTGCGTGCCGAAGCTGATGGAGAAACCGATCACCAGGTTGATGGCGGCAAAGTAGATCACCGATTTGCGCAGCTTGGCCAATTCGGCAGGTGGTACCGGCAGCCGCGGCGACTTCAGCAGGATAATCAGCGCTCCGGCAATGCCGAAAACCGCCCCGGACGCGCCCGCCCCGGCAGGGAAAACGCCCAGATCGTGGAATTTGAACCAGTTCACGAGCGTGGAGAGCAGATTGCCCGCGGCACCCGTAAGAATGTAGACCGCCATCAACCCCGCCGAACCCACCAGCGGCTCGGCCAGCAGTCCCAGGTTCCACAGGCACCACATGTTGGTGGCCAAGTGGATGATGCCCACATGCACAAACATGGCCGTAACAATGCGCCACCACTCCCCGCCCATCAGCACCGCACCGGCGTTGTCCGCGCCCCACAGCATCAGTTGGTCGGTGGTCGGGCTGGCCGCGCTCACGTGGTGCGCCACCATGGCCAGAAACACCAGGCAGTTGATTCCAACCAGGATGAACGTGGCCGGGGAGGTAGACCACAACGGCCGCGGCTGGCGAACCGGCTGCGGTGGCGGGGCATAGCCGTCGCCCGGTGGCAGAATCTCCGGCTCGGGCGTTGAGGAAAAGCTTCCCATGACATAACTTTAATGCATTTCGGGCAACGCCAACTCTTGCCCAACACAAGATGGGCCCCAAGGGGGAGGCGAATCGGGACACTCAGACGGTGGGTATCAATTCCGGCAGGAGCAAGCAATTGCTGGAGTTAGCCTGGCGTGCAGCAGAGCTTCTCTCCTCGTTTTCCCCTTACCGGCTTTCGTACCCCCGCGTCCCGGCGTGGCTTTCGATCCCGGGGTGAGATTGCGCCTCGCAATTGGATGTACTCTGGAGTTTGGTCTTTCCTTTCCCGGCGCGGCAAGGGCTGTGCGGATCTTCAAAAAATCTAAAGGAGTACGACAGTGAGTGCGGAAAAGCGGATTCGGCGGGCGTTGCTAAGTGTCACCGACAAGACGGGCCTGGTGGAGTTGGCCAAGGTGCTGGTCAGTTTTGGCGTGGAGTTGGTCTCGACCGGCGGGACGGCGCGGGCCTTGCGCGAAGCCGGCCTGGGCGTTCAGGACATCAGTGAACTCACCGGCTTTCCTGAAATGCTGGACGGCCGCGTAAAGACCCTGCACCCGCGCGTGCATGGCGGCCTGCTTTACATTCGCGGCAACCACGAGCATGAGGCCGCCGTGGCCGCGCATGGCATCGAGCCCATCGACATGGTGGTGGTCAACCTCTATGCCTTTGAGAAAACCGCGGCCATGCCCGGCGTCTCCTTCGGCCACCTGATTGAAAACATCGACATCGGCGGCCCGTCGATGGTGCGTTCGGCCGCCAAGAACTTTGAAGACGTGGCCATTGTGACCCGCATCGCCGACTACCCCGCACTCATTGAAGAATTGAAGGCCGCCCACGGCGCCTTGAGCCGCGAAACCCGCTGGAAACTGGCCAAGCAGGCCTTTGCGCTCACCGCGGCCTATGACTCCGCCATCGCCAACACTCTCGACCGAATCGCGCCCGCCTCGGCCGAAGCGCCCGCGCTGGAGAGCCCCGCCGCACCCGATCCCGAGGCCTTCCCCACCACGCTGCGCATCAACTTTCCGCTGGCGCAATCCCTGCGCTACGGCGAAAACCCCCACCAGCGCGCCGCTCTTTATTCCGACGGCTCCGGCCTGGGCATCGCCGGAGCTCGCCAGCTTCAGGGCAAGGAGCTGAGCTTCAATAACCTCGTCGACCTGGACGCCTGCTGGGAACTGGCCCAGGAGTTTGCCGAGCCGGCCGTCATCATTGTCAAGCACACCAATCCCTGCGGCGCGGCCACCGGCGGGAATCTCACTGAAGCCTACCAAAAGGCGCTGGCTTGCGACCCGCTCTCGGCCTTTGGCGGAGTCATCGGCATCAACCGCCCGGTGGATGGAGACGCCGCCCAGGAGATCGCCAAGCTCTTTGTTGAGGCCATTGCGGCTCCAAGCTTCACCCCGGAAGCCCGTGAGCGCTTCGCCGCCAAGAAGAACCTGCGCCTGGTCGAGGTCCACACCGCCCCTGCACGCCCGGTGGTCAAGCACGTGTCCGGCGGGTTGCTCTTGCAGGACGCCGACACCGGCCGCATCGACGCCGGGGGGCTCGAACCGGGACTGAAAGTCGTCACCTGGCGCCCGCCCACGGCTGAAGAGCTGCGCAGCCTGCTCTTTGCCTGGCGCGTTTGCAAGCACGTCAAGTCGAACTCCATCGTCTATGCCCGCGACGGCCAAACCCTCGGCGTGGGCGCCGGCCAGATGAGCCGTGTGGACGCCGCCCGCTTCGGCGCCATGAAGGCCGTGCTGCCGCTCAAGGGCTGCGTCGCCGCCTCCGACGCCTTCTTTCCCTTCCCCGACGGCTTGGAAGCGGTAGCCCAGGCCGGAGCCACCTCCGTCATCCAGCCCGGCGGCTCGGTGCGCGACCAGGAAGTGATCGACGCCGCCGACAAGCTGGGCCTTGCCATGGTCTTCACCGGCATCCGCCACTTCCGGCATTGATTCTTGAGTACCTCCGCAATACCGTGGCTCTAGTGGAACGGGCGGGCTTTACGGTCCGCCCGTTCCATTTCAAGTCTCCGGACAGGTTCTCAGGATTGAACGATGACGCCCGCCATTCCCGCCCTGACTCCCAACAGGACCATCCCGGCGAGCGGCAACTCGAGCGCCTGGAGCGGCAAACCTCGGTTCTGCATCGCCCGTTCAAGTGTCTCCACGAGCCCGGCTGCCTGCCAGGAGCGCCGCGGTTGTGAGGCTCAGATTGCGCCGAAAGGCCCCCAATGAACCTCCTGGTGCGCATCGAATCGCCCAAAACAGTGCAAAATGGCGCAATCTGCCGCGCATTCGAAGCCAATTGACGGTTAAAATCGTCTGTATAGTAGGCAGAGTTGCCCCCACCGGCTGCCTGCACCGCCTTTCGGCCCCCGGGCGCGGAGCTATTTCTACCCGCCCGCTGGTCTGAAGAGGTATGGAATCCCCAGGATGATGACAAAAAATAGCCATTTGCTGCCCCTCTGGCTCATGTCTGCCGCCACAGTTGCCTTGCTGCTCCCGGCCATGACCGCACGCGCCCAAAACAAGCCGGATAGCAAAGCTCCGGGCACCCCGGCGCAGGGCAGCCCCGCTCCGGCCAAGACGCCCGCCGCCAGCCCCATCCAGTTTGGCCCGGTGAAACCGGCCTTGGCTGCGTCGGCCGCATCCGCGGCAACCCCTGCGCAACCGGACCGCGCCCAGGCCTACTATCACTTGGCGCTGGCCAACACTTACGAGGAGGAGGCCGTCACCCAGGGCCGCCCGGAGTTGGTGACGCAGGCCATCGAAGAGTACAAGCTGGCGCTGAACGCCGATCCCGCTTCGCCCCAGTTGAGCGACGGGCTGGCCGACCTCTACTTCCGCACCGGCCATTCGCGCGAGGCCGAGAGCACGGCGCGGGAACTGCTCAAGACTTCGCCCGACGATGCCGATGCGCACAAGCTGCTGGGGCGCATCTTTCTGCGCTCGTTGAGCGAAGACCAGAATGCTCCCTCCTCCGCCTCGCCCTCGGGCAATGTGCTGGACCAGGCCATCGCCGAGTACGAGAAGATTGTCTCCCTGGAGCCCAAAAGCGTTGAGGACCGGATGGTCCTGGGCCAGCTTTACATCGTCAAGCACGACCAGAAGAAGGCCGAGGAGCAGTTCAAGATTGCCCAGGCCATCGATCCCGACGCCGAAGAGGTGGTGCTCAACCTCGCCCGCCTTTATGCCGAAAGCGGCGACATCGACCATGCCGTCAAGGTGATCGAGGCGGTCCCCGTGGCCGACCGGACAGCCAAGATGGAGGTTGCGCTGGGCGCGTTTTATGACCAGATAAAGAAGACCAAGGACGCCATCGCCGCCTATCAGCGCGCCGCCGACATGGAGCCGGGGGATGTGCGCACGCAGGCCGCGCTGGCCCAGGCGCTGCTCAACGACAACCAGCTCGACGCAGCGCTCAAGCAGTTCAAAGACCTGGCCGAGGCCGATCCCGAGGATGCGGACAATTTCATCCATATTGGCGAGATTCAGCGCCGCCAGGGAAAGTATGAGGATGCGCTGGCCACCATCCGCAAGGCGCGCAAAAAGGCTCCCGAATCCCTCGAAGCCGGCTACAACGAGGGCCTGCTGCTCGACGTTCTGGGCCGCTACGACGAGGCCGCGCAGGTCTACGAGAAGATGGTGGACCTGACCTCCCACGCCAACGGCGCCTACACAGCCGAGGAAAAGAGCAACCGTGGCATCTTCCTGGAGCGATTGGGGACGATTTACCACGAGCAGAACAAGACCGACCAGGCCATCGCCGTCTACCAGAAAATGATCGACATGGGCGGCGAAACGGCCACCCGAGGCTTTGAATTCCAGGTGGATACCTTGAGCGAAGCCCGGTTGTACGATCGCGCCGTCGAGGTCTCCCGCAAAGCGGTTGAATTCTCCCGCAAGGCGGTGGAAGCCCACCCCAAGGACGCGGATCTCAAGCTCAAGGACCTGGAAGTCAAGCTGATGCTTGCCGGAGCCCTGGTGGAGCAGGGCAAGGTCGAAGACGGGCTGACACTGGCCAAGGGGTTGCTCGGCAACCCGGCCCCCGCCCGAGACCAGGATCGCTTGGTGCTATTGAAGCTGGGCCAGTACTATACCCAGTTGCACCGCTGGAAGGATGCCGATGACGCGTACGCCAAGGCCGAGCCCTTGACGACCAAGACGGACGACCGCGTCTACCTGTTGTTCCTCAAGGGCGCGTTGGCCGAGCGGCAGAAGCACTACGAGCCCGCCGAACAGCTCTTCCGCCAAGCCCTGGCCCTGGACCCCTCCAACGCCGGAGCTCTCAACTACCTGGGCTACATGCTGGCCGACAAAGGCACTCGTTTGCCCGAAGCCCTTAAGCTCATTCGCAAGGCCGTCGAGTTGGAGCCGATGAACGGCGCCTATCTCGATTCGCTGGGCTGGGTGTACTTCAAACTGGGCCAGTACGAATTGGCCGAGGAGAACTTGCGCCAGGCCGTCGAGCGCGACCAGACAGACCCCACCGTACACGACCACCTGGGCGATCTCTACGAGAAGACCGGGCGCATCCGCCTGGCCGCGGCGCAATGGGAATTGTCGCTGACCCAATATGCCAAATCCGCAGCCGCCGACGTTGAGCCGGGAGACGTGGCCAAGGTGCAGCGCAAGCTGGAAACCGCCCGCGTCAAGCTGGCCAAGCAGGAAAGCGCCACTGGCCAGCCCAAGCCTGAATAGTCCGCGACCGGATGCGAGAGAACTCAGTGGTTCTGAATCGGAAACGGCTGGCAAGTCAGGGTTGAAACCCCGGCTTGCCAGCCGTTTCCATTTGCGACAGCTATAGCGAAACCAGAGTGACTGCACCTGGAGGCATGACGCCGAGTGGCTTCTTCCTCAAGAAGAAGCCACCTCGAATACCCTCAATTGGGGCATAGCTACTCTGGTTTCGCTCTACTGCTTTGTGTCCAGCGGATGCTGTGAATCTTCGAAGAACTGGTTCTGCAATTTGAGGCTTTCCTGGTCCGCCTTGATCGCCTTGATCGCTTCGGCAATCTGCCGCGACCATTCCTTCTGGTCAAACGCGCCCAATTCCTTATTCCCCGCCGCGCCTTCTCCCGAATAGTGATTCGGGAAACGCGCATACCACCAGATGCCCGTATACACTGACGCCGGCAGAGTCTGCCGTTTCTGGTCGGCGCCCGATTCCTGGGTCGCGCGGTCCATGTGCACCAAGTCCGGCCGCGCAATCAGCATCAGAGAAGTCTCCGATTCGCCGGCGTGCATGTCGATCTGCGTCTTCTTTGCCGGACGCCCCGCCGCGTTCTCACTCGGCAGGCCGAAGACGTAAACCACGTAGTCGCGCGGGCTGGCCAGTTGCGCCTGCGCAAACAGCGGCAGAAGCGACTCGTTGCCCCCGTGGCCATTCACAATGACCACCTTCTTGCAGCCGTTGCGGGCCATCTCCTTGACCGTCTCCTGGAGCAGCGTCAGTTGCGTCGACAGGCTGTAAGCCAGCGTTCCCGGCTGCTGCTGCGCTTCGAAGATCTGCCCGAAATAGTATTCGGGAAACACCACCGCATACTCCTGCTGGACGGCATTGAAAACGGCGAACCGCACATCCAGCAGGTCTGTGCCCAGCGGCAGGTGCGGTCCGTGCTTCTCGATAATGCCGAATGGCAACACGCAAACCCCTTGCGACTGGTGAACCGCCGCAATGAAGTCCGGTCCGGTAAGCTCTTCCCACTTTGCGGAAAGGCTTCCCTGGGACAGGCATGCCTCCGTCGGCAGCAAGAGAAGAAACAGCGAGAAAACGAGACTGAGTTTGGTCTTCATCGTCACCCCTCTGGCGTTCAAACAGGCGATTATACTGCGCCTGCCGGCGGTCTACGGCTGCACCAACAAGAAATCCCGGGGACCCGGGCCTCGCTTGCGAGACCCGGGTCTCCGAGATGATGAAAATGCATAACTCACGATCCAAACGGGCTTACGGAAAACCCGTACAAGCGCTACTTGGTCCCCTCCGCCTGCCCGGCAATGTAGAGATCCACGTTGCTCAGGTCCACAAGCGAGGTACCGGTATCTACAAACGCCGGATAGGGCGCGAAGGAATCCGCGCTATAGTCCTTGTTGAGTTGCTTGGGTGGCGCATGGAAGACCTCGTCCAGGGCCTTCAATCCTACATAGGCCATGGTGAAGGGCTTCTGCGCGATGGTCGAGTCGATGGCGCCGGCCTTGATCGCATCCAGCGTATCCTGGTCCACATCCCAGGCCAACACCAGGCGCCCGCCGCCTGCTCGCTTCACCGCATCGGCCACCACCTTGCCCGAGGAGGCTTCCAGGCAGACAAAGGCGTCGATTTTCTTGGGGCCGCTCAGCGCCATGGACGACTGCGTCCAATCGAAGGCATTGCGCGCGTCGCCCTTGATGTCCACCACGTCGATGATGTGAATATCGGGCCGGGTTGCAATCACTTCCTTGAAGCCCTTCAGGCGCTCATCCGTATTGGGCTGGCCGCCCAGGGTGAAGAAGACCACGTTGCCCTTGCCGCCCAGCTTTTCGACCACTCGCTTGCCACCCAGCCGGCCAGCCTCCAGGTTGTTGGTGCCGATGAAGTAGAGCCTGCGGCTACCCGCGGCATCCGAGTCCATGGTGATCACGGGAATACCCGCGCTAACGGCCTCATCGATCCCCGGCTGCACAACGGCGGCGTCCGCAACAGAAATGAGGATACCGGCCGGTTTGGCCGCAATGGCCTTGTGCAACGCGTCCAGTTCGGCAGCCGGGTCGTAGCTGTCCGGCCCCACCACCTTGGCGGTCACCTTGTATTGCGCCGCTGCCCGGTTGAAGCCGGCGGCGGCCGTCTGCCAGTAAGGCAGGTTGACGTTGGTCGCAATGAGGTAGTAGACCTCTTTGTTCGAGTGGCGGCTGCAGCCCGACATGGACAGAATTGCCAGCGCCAGCGTGGCCAGCGCCACATTTTTTATGGTTTTCATGCTTGCCTCCCGTTTCAGACATGAGATGAGTTCTGGGACCGGCGACAGGATTTCATACCTGCCGGGACCTTTTGAAAAGTCGGCTGGATGGTACTACCGAAAGACAGGGGTTGTCTATCTCCCTTATCGTATGAGGAACGTTATAGCACCTCAGCCAGCGGGCAGTGGTGACCTGCCTCACGTAAGTTGTTTTCTTTGAGCGTTGCAGTCCCTGACTGCGGTATAACCGGATGTGAAGCCTTGACTTCGAGGACGAGGATGACTCCGCAAGCCAATCCGAGTTTCGCATTGCCCGCGGGGCTCGCCGTTCGCGGGAGCGACGGCGAGCCGCTGACCCGGCGAGCCCACTTTGAGCCGCCTCATCCCTACCGCTCTCCGTTTGCCAGGGATGCCGCGCGGATTCTGCACGCGCGCGCTTTTCGACGCTTGGCAGGCAAGACCCAGGTCTTCATCCGCCTGCCCGCCGATTCCCCTTCCGACCACTTCCGCAGCCGCCTCACGCACACCCTGGAAGTAACCCAGATTGCGCGCACGCTGGCCCGTGCGTTGGGACTGAATGTGGAACTCACGGAGGCCCTGGCCCTGGCGCACGACATCGGCCATCCGCCCTTCGGCCACGCCGGAGAAAAGGCCCTCGACCAGTGCCTGCGCGGCTTCGGCCTCCGCTTCGACCACAACCTGCACGCCCTGCGCATCGTCACCTGGTTTGAAGAGCGTTACGCCGCCTTTCGCGGCCTCAACCTGACCCTCGGCGTCCGCGAGGGCATCGTCAAGCACTCCCACGACTACTCCGCCGCCACCCACCCGGAGCTGGCCGACTACTTCCTCGACAGTTTTCCGCCGCTTGAAGCCCAACTCATCGATCTCGCCGACGAGATCGCCTACCTGACCGCCGATCTCGACGACGGCCTGGACTCCGGCATCCTCACGCTGGAGCAGGTTCGCTCGGGTGTGCCGCTATTCCGCGAATTCCACTCGGGCGTGCTCCGCGATTATCCCGCTGCCCCGCCCAAGCTGGCGGCCTATGAGACCCTGAAGCGCATCCTGAACGCATTGGTCACGGATTTGATGGAGGAAGTCCGCCGCCAGGTCGGCAAACTCAGCGCGGCAACCGTGGGCGAAATCGGTCTCGAAGAAATTCGCCGCGCGCCCCGGCGCCTCGCGGCCCTGAGCCCGGAGATGGAAGCCGCCCGCGCCGTCGCCAAGGAGTTTCTCTACGCCAACCTTTACAACTCCCCCGGCATGGAAGAGGGGCACACGCGCGCTACCGAAATCGTCCAGGGGCTGTTCGCCGCCCTGATGGCCTCGCCCGGCCAACTGCCCCAGGACCACCAGGCGCAGATTCCCACCGAGGGCCTGGCCCGCACCGTCGCCGACTACATCGCCGGCATGACCGACAGCTATGTCGAGCAGGCTTGGGAGCGCTCTGGCGGACGGTAACGCAACTTACTGCACCGTTCCCTGGGGCCTCAACCGGCGCAGGTCCATGGCGCACTCGACCGCATTCTGCGCATTGAGCCGCAGATTGTCTGAGGCAGCCCAGAGCCAGAGCCGGGAGGTCTGGCTGGAGTTGCGCTCTCCCTGCTCCGGACGCAGCCTCACCAGTACATCGTTTTGCCCGGTGGCGGCCAGGTTGGAAGGCGAATCCGTATCTTCCAGGACCAGGTCAACGTGGTCGCCACTCAGGGCTTCCTCGATGGCCGCGATGTCCACCGGCCGTTCCAGCTCAATGGCGATCGAGAACGTATGGCCGTGAAAGACGGGCGCCTGGACCACTTGCAGGGCCAGGATCGGCCAGCGCCCTTGGGCCAGCGCATCGTAGTGGCGGCGAATCCGCGCCTCGATCGCGTTCAGGCTGATCTTGGCGTTTTCGCCCACGCCGGAGAGCAGGTTGTAGGCCACCTGCGCGTCATAAAGCTCGCGCGGCAGCCCCTGGAAGCTGAGCAGGCTTACGGTCTGCTGGTGCAGTTCGTCCAGCGCGCTGCGGCCAAATTCGCTGGCCGGCTGCAGCAGCGTGGCGGCGGCAAATCGCACCGGTGCGGCCTGTTGCAGCCGTTCGAGCAGCAAGGCCAGGGCCAGGGCTGCGGGGCGCGCCGGAACCACGGCAGGGGTAAACAGGTCGACGGCCGCGATCTCGGAGCCCAGCCAGGGGGCACGCACCAGCACGCCTGTTTCCTGGTCGAGAGCGCCCGACAGGTCCAGCACTGTGGAGCCGGCCCGCAGCGCCTCGCGCCAGTGCTTGCGCGTCAGGTCCTCGCCGCCGCAGAAGAACGTGAAATCGATGCGCTCAAATGCATCCGGCGCGATGGCCTGGACGAAGGTGACCTCGTCGCCCACCTGGTCCAACTGGCCCAGAGCTTCGTTCTCGTCCAGCAGCACAATGGTGGAAGCCGCCAGCGGCGACTCGGACAACGCGTCTTTCAACTCCCGGCCCACCAGGGTGGAGGCTCCGGCAATGGCGATCTTGTACACAAATGTCCTTTTGTATGGTTGCGAGCCTTAAAGGCGTTTCAGCGGGTCCAGTTCAGGCGTGTCGGCTTCCAGAATGGAAGCGTGGGCCGGCTGCCTGCGCCGGCGACGCGACCAGGAATATGCAGCCCGCGCCCAGATGCCCGAAAACATGTAGATCAGGGCCAGGGAAAACAGAACCACCTGGGAAAACTTGAAAAGGATAAACAGCACAATCGCGATGATGAGGAGAATCTGATAGGGATGGCGGCGCGACAAACTGAGTTCCTTGCCGGACCAGAAGCGCCAGGTGCTGACCATCAGAAAGCCGCTCCCACCCACGATTCCCAGCCAGATAAGAGCGATCCACCAAGCCCGCACGGGAAGTCCATACTCAAAATGAACGGTAGCCGCCAGCAGACCAGCCGCCGCCGGAATGGGCATGCCCACAAAATATTTGCGCCCCGGCCGTCCCGGATTGCGCGGCAACGGGTCGTGGCTGATGTTGAAGCGCGCCAGCCGCGAAACCCCGCCAATGAGAAACAGGAAGCAGATGAAGGCCCCCGCATGGAGCAGGTTTTCATGCAACTGCGGGTTGATGGTATCGGGCAGAAAGTTGAAGCCCCAGATGAGCGCCAGCAAGCTGGGCGCCACGCCGAAGGTAATGGCGTCGGCCAGCGAATCCAGTTCCTTGCCGAAGTCGCTGCACGTGTTGGTCATGCGGGCGATGCGGCCGTCCAGCGCGTCAAAGGGGATGGCGAACAGGATGGCGATCGCCGCCCAGTCCAGGTGCATGCGCACATCGCCGGCATTGGCGCCGCCAATGGCGGCAATGGTCTGGGTGATTGAGAAGTAGCCCGCGGCGATGTTGCCCACGGTAAACAAGGAAGGCAGCAGGAACATGCCGCGGCGCAGCCGTGCCTGTGCGTTGGACTGGGCCAGTGCGGGGTCGCGTTGGTTCACTGGCGATCTCCCCCGGCCGGGCTGATGGCCATTGAAGCCAGTACGCTCGAGCCGCCCTTTACCCGCTGGCCGACCTTCACGCGGAGTTGCGCCTGAGCCGGCAGCAATACGTCCACGCGGGAGCCGAACTTGATCAGGCCGACGAGCTGGCCGCGCGCAACTGCGTCGCCCTCGTGGAAGTTGAAGACGATGCGCCGCGCCAGCAGGCCGGCAATCTGCTTGAAAGTGATCTCGATGCCCTCGTCCGCGCCTTCGCCGCGCACGGTCACGACGTTCTGCTCATTCTTGTCGGCCGAAGCGGGGTTCATGGCGTTCAGGTATTGGCCTTTCTGATAGCGCACGCTGGTCAGCACGCCGGCAATCGGCGATCGGTTCACATGCACATCAAAAACGCTCAGGAAGATGCTGACTCGCTGCCTGGGCCCCTCGGCAGTTGCAATGGCGGCGGTCTCCGTCACCAGCCCGTCTCCGGGCGAAACAATCAGGCCGGGCCCCACAGGAATGGTCCGCCCGGGATTGCGGAAGAACCAGAGAAAAAACGCCGCCAGAAGCACGGGCGCGAGAATGCACGCCCAGTTGCCCTTCGTGGCCCACGCCAGCACGACCGCCACTGCCAGCAAGCTCAAACCGTAGATGTAACCGTCACGAACCATTGTCCCCAACGATTATACGGTGATTCCACTCCCCTGCCGACTGAGCCGGGCCGGCAGGGCGCAGATTCTGGCATACACGATCCATGCGGAGGCCGCGCCAAACCGGCGCGCCGCGATTCGCCCGCATGCGTCAACTGCTTTAGAGCTTCACGCTACAGCCGGCGCTCGATGCTCTAGAGCGAAGATCAGGTCCTTGGCGTGCAGTTTGAGCTTCTTCAAGCGCACTTCCTCGAGCTGTTCTTCCTCGGATAGATAAGGCTTCTCAAGCAGTTCTTCAAGCCGCTGAGCGTAGCGACGATGTTCGGATTGCAGGCGGTTGATTTCTTCGCTCAGCGTGGGGTCCTGTATTTCATCCATCGGGCACCTCCTGTGGTAACAGAACATTTACATATATCGCCGTCCACGCGCAAACGGCAAGAGCGAAAATGCGCGAAAGCCCTTGGAATCTGTGGAATTTTGGGCAGGGTTAAAACAGCCGTGACAGCAGTCACACCAGCGCCAGACCAGAGGACGTTTGGCCACCCAAACGCAGGTCATCCAAGCCGGAGGCGCATCAGGACCGCATCTTCAATCGGATCAGCGTAGTAGCGTGGCCGACGGCCGATTTCCACGAAACCGAGCGCGCCATAGAGCGTCAGAGCGGGAAAGTTGGAGGCGCGCGCCTCCAGGATGACTTCGGTCACTTGTGCCGACCTGATTTCCGCGAGCAGCACGGCAAAAAGCCCCTTCGCCACGCCCGAACGCTGAAATGCGGGGTCTACTGCAATGCTCTCCAACTCCGCCTGCGGCGGCATCACGCTGGCCACCGCAAAGCCCGCGACCCCGCCGGAAATGCAATCGACAGCCGCCAGCGCAATGCGGGGCAGCGCGGCCTGAGGATCGAGAGCCTCTACATATGCCGGCCGCGGCCACTGCGGCGCGCTCTTGAGGCTCTGCGCAATCTCGACGACCCGGTCCAGATCCTCAAGGGTCATACGGCGTATGGCAACGCTGGGAAGATTCATGCGCGTTCAGGCGTGGCGGCCACGGGCTCGCCAAAGATCTCCGCATCCGACCGGCGCAGGTAGTGGCCATCGAGCAAAGCCAGATCGACGAACTGCCCGGCCGCCGCCCGCGGCGCGCACAGTTTCAGCGCATCGGTCGCATTCGGCGCCGCGGTGCGCACCAGCTCCGCCTCAGGCCACGCCTGCCCCAGCAGCACAGCGGCGGCCTCGTCGCAGACAGCAATCCGAAGCGGTGGCTTAATTGCCGCAAGCTCCCCGGCGCCAGCCAACAGTTCCCTGGCCTGCCCGCCAATATCTTCGCTACCAGCAGCCGCTTTGGCCGGGCCGCCCAGTCGCAGGAAGATTTCGTGGCGATGCGCATCGAGTGCCGCTGCCGACACGCCGGTTTTCGCCGCCAGTACCTCCAGCCGCGAAACCGCGACCACCGGAATCTCGGTCGCTTCGGCCAGCCCCTTCACCGCAGCCAGCCCCACGCGCACGCCCGTAAAGCTGCCCGGCCCGTTCACGGCCACGATGGCTCCCACTTCGCGCAGCGAGACGCCGCGCTGCGCTAGCAAATCGCCCACAGCCGCCACCAGCGTGGAGGAGTAGCTGCGCCCCTCCAGTTCGATCTGCCCGAGAATCTCGATCGATTGACCAGCCAGGCGCCCCAGCGCCACTGAGCCGGATGGCCCGCACGTGTCTATCCCCAGTAGAAGCGTCAATTCAGGCCCCAGTAGAAGCATCGAAGGCCCGGGCAGAAGCGTCGATTCAGCCATGAGTCCCATCTACACCGCCGCCAGCGCCTGCTCCAGGTCGGCGATCAGGTCTTCCTTGTCTTCGATGCCCACCGACAGCCGCACAAGTCCTTGCGTGATGCCCAGCGACTCCCGCTCCGCATCGCTCAACGCGGCGTGCGTGGTGGTTGCCGAATGCGAGGCCAGCGACTCTACCCCGCCCAGCGATTCGGCGCTCAGAAACACCTTCAACGCTCCCAGGAACCGTCCCGCGGCCTCTCTCGATCCCAGGTCGAAGCTCAGCATCGACCCGAAGCCCTTTTGCTGTCTGACGGCCAATTCATGCTGCGGGTGGCTCTTGAGGCCCGGATAGGCCAGACGGCTCAACTTGGGCTGCGTGGACAGGAATTCCGCCACCGCGCGCCCGTTCTCCTCGTGCTGCTTCATGCGCAAGGGCAGCGTCTTGATGCCGCGCAGCACCAGGAAGCACTCGAACGGCGACAGAATCCCTCCGGCGGCCTTCTGCACCAGGAGAAACCGCTCCTTATGTTCCGGCTTCGACCCGATCAGCGCGCCGCCCAGCCCGTCCGAATGGCCGTTCAGGAATTTGGTGGTCGAGTGCATCACGATATCCGCACCCAACGCCAGCGGGCTTTGCAGCGCCGGCGACATAAAGGTGTTGTCCACGCTCACCTCGACTCCGCGCGCATGGGCAATCTCGCTCACCGCGGCGATGTCGCTGAGCGACATCAGGGGATTGGTGGGCGTCTCCACGTGAATCAGCTTCGTCTCCGGCCGGATGGCCGCGGCCACCGCCTCCAGGTTGCCCGTGTCCACGTACTCGATATCGATGCCGTAGTGGCGCACGATGAGGTTGAACAGCCGCTGCGTGCCGCCGTAGACGTTATGTGAGCAGATCACGTGGTCGCCCGAGTGGAGCGTGGCTACCAGTGCGTAGATGGCCGCCATGCCGCTGCCAAATGCGTGCCCGCTGGTCCCGCCTTCAAGAGCCGCCAGAGCCTCTTCCAGCCGATCCCGCGTGGGGTTGCCGGCCCGCGAGTAGTCCCAGCCCTTGTCTGAACCGATGCCGGTTAGCTCGAACGTCGATGAAAGGTAAACAGGCACATTCACAGCACCCGTCAAAGGATCCGGGTATTGCCCGGCATGAACGGCGAGGGTCGAGTATTTGCATTCAGACATGGTCAGTTTTTAGCCTCTAGCTCCTAGCCTTTAGCTTATCGCGCCGTGCCAGACGATGCTTTCGCGGTGAAATGAATCCCTGGTTTATCCCTCAATGACTCCGCGCTTTCAACGGCAAGGATTTACAGGCTGCAGAAATCACGGGTTTGTAACAGGGCACGACTTTAGTCGTGCCACAAATGCAGCAGAGCGATCCTGGCCTTTAGGCCCTGCGGCACACTGCTTTGGAATTTCGCCATGCTTCTGCCATTTTCCGAAACCTGTTAATCCCCTGAGCGACGACTGATTCGTCGCAAAGACTTGGTCAATGTCGCCCTACACCCCGCCCTCAAAAATCTTCTTCGACAAATAGCGCTCGGCGGAGTCGGGAATGATGACGGCGATGCGCTTGCCTGCGCCTAACTCGCGCGCTAACTCGACGGCTGCAAACACGGCCGCGCCGGAACTCGAACCGCCCACAAGTCCCTCCTCTGCCGCCAGCCGCTTGACCATGCCGAAGGCATCCTTGTCACTGACCGCCACAATCCGGTCGCAGAAGTCGCGATGAAAGGTTGTGGGGATAAAGCTGACGCCGATGCCCTCCACCTTGTGCTTGCCTGGTGTGCCGCCCTGCAAAATCGATCCCTCGGTCTCGACGGCCACGTTCAGGACGGCTGGATTCTTCTCCTTGAAGAAGCGGGCCACGCCGGAAAAGGTTCCGCCTGACCCCACGCCCGCCACAAAGGCATCGACTTTGCCCTCCATCTGCTCCCAGATTTCGACCGCAGTGGTGTCGTGGTGGAACTGCGGATTGGCCTGATTCTCAAACTGGAGCGCGGTGAACGAGCCCGGAATTGCTGCCCCGGCCTCGCGTGCGCGGCGAATGGCGCCAGCCATGCCTTCCTCTTCCGGAGTCCGCACCACCTCCGCGCCGAACCCCCGCATCAGGATGCACTTCTCCTCGGCAAACCCCTCGGGAACGAACAACTTGACGGTATAGCCGCGATTCACTCCGATCAGCGCCAGGCCCACGCCGGTGTTTCCCGCCGTGGCCTCGATGATCGTCGAGCCGGGATGCAGCAAGCCCCGCGCTTCGGCGTCCAGAATCATGCCCAAGGCGGCGCGATCCTTGATGCTGCCGCCGGGATTGAGAAATTCCAGTTTGGCGAAGACTGCGGCAGCCGGCGGAGGCGCAAGCCGGGTGAGTTCGAGCATGGGCGTTGAGCCCACCAGTTGCGTAATGTCGGCAGCAATGCGCAGGGCGGATGAGGAAGAACTGGCAGCAGGCATGGGAAATCCAGTTTAACGCAGCGCCGGCAGTGGCCTATCTTTTTGCCGGCGTGAGGGATTGCTTGCTTACCCGCACGACCGGGAAGTAGCCAGTGCGCGTTCGGACGGTGAGCTTGCCATGCGTCTTGTCTTCTGCCCGGACCTCCACGCGCCTGAAACCCGGCTCGGTGGTCGGCTTGGTGGAGTGGTAGCCCAGCGTGTACTGGTTGCGAATGTCCCGGGCAACCTCGGCGGCAATCTGGTCAATCTGCTCAATGTTCTTCGGAAAGAAGGCCATGCCACCGGTTTCGGTCGAAAGCATTTCCAGGGCCCGCCGCGCGTGTCGCACCTCGGCGCGGCTCATCTCGTCGCCAAAAAGCAATCCAATGGAGTAGATGACCGGCCCGGAGAGCTGTTGGACGCGCCGGATGGTCTGCTCCAAATTGAGCGTGGACGCATTGTCTTCGCCGTCGGTGATCAGGATCAGCACCTGTTTGGGACGCTTGGCGTCGGCCACCAGCTTGTCCGCCGAAGCGACCACGGCGTCGTAAAGTGCCGTTCCCCCGCGTGACTCGATGTGACTCAGCCCATCGCGCAGCTTACCAACGTCAGAGGTAAATTCCTGGTCGATGAAAGCCTCGTCGGAAAAATTCACGACAAACGCCTCGTCCTGCGGGTTCGACGCCTGGATCAGGTCCAGGGCGCTCTTGTTCACCGAGGGGCGTTTGCGCGACATGGACCCGGAGTTGTCCACCACCAGCGCAATGGAGACGGGCAGGTCCGTGTGTTGGAAGCTGATGAGCGCCTGCTTGACGCCGTCCTCCAAGACCTGGAAGTCCTCTTTCTTCAGGTCCGGAACCAGCTTGGTGCCCTCGAGCACCGTGCAGTTGAGCACCACCTCTTCGACGTCGGTGTGCAGAACGTAGCCTTCCCCCTGCTTGCGCAGAGGCGCGGACGGGGGCGCTGCCGGCTCGCCATCCGGTGAGCGCACGGGGTCGCGGTCCACGGTCAGCGACGGGGCCTGGGCCTGAGTCGTGGACGGCGCCTGAGTCTGGATCGAGGTCTGAGCAGCTTGGGTGGGCGATTGTTGCGCCGCCAGCGAGAGAGCCGCTCCGGCAAGAAGTACCGCGAGAACCGCGTTATTGCGAAGGTGCATAGTAGCCGGTGCGTGCATGGACGGTCAGCAAGGGCAATCCTGGTGGAGGATTGACCTTCACCTTCACTTTACGCCACTTGCCGTCGCGGGCGAGGTCCTTGGGCCGGTACCCGATCACATATTGGTTGCGCAGTTCGGTGGAAATCTTCTCGGCAATGTCCCCCATTTCGGTGATGTCGTCCACGCGGAACAGGCGCCCGCCGGTCTCCTCGCTCACTTCATCCAGCAGTTGCGGTCCGGTGCGCTCCTCGGGAGTCGGCGCATAAGGATCGAAGATGCCGATCGAATAGATTTCTACGTCGGCCTCCCGCACCTGGGCGCGCACCTCGCCCTCGGTGTAGCGGGAGCGGTTGTCGCCGCCGTCCGAGACCACCAGCAGAGCTTTCCGCTCGTGCCGGGCTTCTCTCATTTTGACCAGGCCAAAATAGATTGCGTCCAGCAGGGCAGTGCGATGCCCGCTGCGCACCGTGGCCAGCCGCGCCTGGATATCCTCGACCGAACTGGTAAAGTCCTCAATCAGCTCCGGCCGGTCGTTGAAGCCGATCACAAAGAATTCGTCCTGGGGATTGGCCGTCTTGATGAATTGCAGAATCGACTCCCGGGCGCGAATCAGCTTCGACGTCATGGAACCCGACAGGTCGAAGATGATGCCGATCGAAACCGGCGCATCTTCGCAAGCGAAGGTGGAGATTTTCTGCGCGCCGCCGCTCTCGAAAACCTGGAAGTCTTCCTGTTCCAGGCCGGTCACCAGACGATTCATCGGATCGGTGATTGTCACCGGCACCAGCACCATGTCCACGTTCATGCGGATGCGCGCGCCGGGATGGATCTTCAAGGCATCAGGACCGCTGACGGCAGGCGCCTCAACACCAGCCGGGGCCCCGGTGGCCGGCGTGGCAGCGACCGGCGGAGGCACATGAACCTTGTTCAGCGGGTCTTCCTGATCCTGCGCCTGCGCATGTACCAGCAAAAAAAACAGGACCAATCCGCACATCCACAACCCGCGGCCCAGCCCTTGCAGGCTGCCGCGCCCGATTGGAGCCTCGCGCTGGAGAGCGAATATTCTCATGCCTCGACACCACAGATTGATGGCGATAGTAGCACGGTTTGAACAATGCTTGCCGAACCTTGTCCTGCGACCCTATCCCACCTGCCGGGATGCGAAACGGACTGCCTCGAACGGCAACTGGGATACAATCGACGCTAAGCGCCCAACGGTCCCCACGTAAGCAGGGCGGGGCTTGCAAGCGCAAATTCCACCGTTTCTTTCCGGAGCAAGACCCTCAGCATGGCCCGCATCTATCCTTTTCGCGCATGGCGTTACAATCCCTCCGCCGTCCGTCTGGATGACGTCGTCACCCAGCCTTACGACAAGATCTCACCGGCCATGCAGCAGGCCTACTACCAGCGCAGCCCCTACAACCTGGTCCGCATCATCCTGGGCCTGCCTGAACTGTTTGACGCAGAGCGGAGCGAAAGCGTATATACCCGCGCGGCACGCGATCTGCGCGCCTGGCGTGAGCAGGGCGTGCTGGTCCAGGAAAAGGACCCGGCCATCTTCGCCTACTCGCAGCGCTTCAGGGTGCCTGGCACTGGAGTAGTCAAGGAGCGGCGCGGCTTCATCGCTCTCGGCAAGCTCCATGAATACAAGGAGCAGGTGGTTTTCCGCCACGAGCAGACCCTCTCCAAGCCCAAGGGCGACCGGCTCAACCTGTTGAAAGCTACGCACGCGCATTTTGGCCAGATTTTCATGCTCTACTCCGACCCTGCCGGCACAGTGGAGAAGATTCTCTATGACGGCGCCGGGCCGGCCGAAGCCGAGGTCACCGACGAGTACGGCGTGCTGCATCGCCTATGGAAGGTCAGCGACCCGGCGGCCATTCGCCTGCTCACCACCGCCATGGCCGACAAGAAGTTGATCATCGCCGACGGCCACCACCGCTACGAGACCGCGCTGAACTATTCCAAGGAGCACGCGCCCTCCGCGCCGGCCAAAGCCGAGCATTCTGCCACCGAGCTGCCGCAGCCGCCCTACCCTGAAGCCGCGGTGATGATGACCTTCGTCAACATGGACTCCGACGGGCTGGTGATTCTGCCCACCCATCGCGTGGTCCACAGCCTGACGGGCTTCGATCCAGCCGCTTTTGCGCGCGCCGCCGAGGAATTCTTCACCGTCAAGCGGTTGCCGGCTTCTGAGGCCGCCGGTTATATGGAGACGCTGGGCCGCCAGAAGGGCACCGCGTTCGTCGCCATCACCCGCGCCGGAGCTTTCCTGCTGCGCTCCAAACCCGAGCCGATTGCCGCCGCACTGGCCGACCTGCCCGAACGCCAGCGCCAGCTCGACTTGAGCCATCTGCATTCGATCGTGCTCGACCGGCTGCTCGGCCTGGACGCCGAAAAGGTACGGGAACAGACCAACCTCCGCTATCTTCGCGATGCCGCCGAGGCCGTCGAACAGGTGCGCCGCGGCGAGGCCGACGTCACCTTCCTCACCAACCCGGTCTCCATGGAGCAACTTCGGGAAGTGGCTTTTGCCGGCGACGTGATGCCGCAAAAATCCACCGACTTTTTCCCCAAGCTGCTCAGCGGTTTGACCATCTATGCGCTGGACTAGCTGAAAGGGATGGCCCTGAAGGTCGGGAGATAACTCATTCGGAGCCGCCTGAAGTGTCAGGGCACGACTTGAGTCGTACCGTAAATGCCGTAGACTGAATGCGGCCTTTGCAGGTTGCGGAAAAACTCGGTTCTGTAACAGGGCACGGCTTGAGTCGTGCCGTAAACGCCGTAGAATGAGCGCGGCCTTTAGGCCCTGCGGCATAAGCTTTGAGCTTTCGGCCGCTCGTCGTCTTCTCAAAGCCTGTTTAGCCCTTGAGGTATGTTTCTTGCCGGTCAGGCTCGCAATTCGACCCTTTTTCGCAGCCTGCAACCAGACGCTCCGGGGCGGTGCCTTGGCCTTGGCTTGCGTGGCCTTCGCCGCAGCCGGCCAACCGGCCTCAGCGCAGCCGGCGCCACCCCCTCCGTCCGGCCCCCCGGCCCGGTTCGTCGTAGTCCTCGACGCTGCCCACGGGGGTGACGATTCCGGCGGGCGCCTAAACAGCGGTCAGCTTGAGAAAGTCTTTACCCTGGCCATGACCGTTCGCTTGCGATCGCTCTTGTCCGCGCGCGGCATCCAGGTGGTCACAACGCGCGACTCCGATGCGGCCGTCGAGCCGAACCGGCGTGCGGAGATCGCCAACCACGCTGCCGCCCAGGCCTGCCTCAGCCTGCACGCGTCTGAAAGCGGCTCCGGCATTCATCTGTTTGCTTCTTCCCTCGCGCCCGCCCAGTCCGCGCGCTTTCCCGCCTGGAAGACCGCACAGGCCACCTTCGTCACCCGCAGCCTGGCCCTGGAGGGAGTGCTGAATTCCGCCCTGCTGCACGCCGGCATGGGCGTCACCCTGGGCCGCACCACGCTGGCTGCGGTAGACAGCATGACCTGCCCCGCCGTGGCCGTTGAAATCGCGCCCGAACGTGGCTCCAACCAGGCCGTCACCACGGAACTGGACGATCCGGACTACCAGGCGCGCGTCGCCGGGGCGCTGGCCGCGGCGCTGCTTGAGTGGCGCACGGAGGCCCATCAGCCGTGATTCCCCGCCACCAGAAATTTCTCTTCTCCATTCTGCTGCTCGCCTCGCTGGTCATGGGCGTGGCGCTCTGGCAGTTGCGCGACCGCGCTCACCAGCGCCTGATCGCCGGCCAGGACTCGGCGCCCACCAGCGCTCCCGAAGTGGCCCCCGCCGAACAGGCAACCCTGGTCGTGGCCAATGATGCCGACAGTTCGCTGCTCACCCAAGTCCACTCCCTCCCGCTGCCCGACGATCCCGGCGCGCGCGCGCGCGCCGTGCTGGGCAAGCTGCTGGACCTCTACGCCGCTGCCGATGCCACCCACAAAGTCGCCGGCGGCGGAAGTTCCGTGACCCAGGTCTTTCTGCTGCCCGCCCAGGAAATCGGCGCATCCGCAAAGCCCAAATCAGGCGACTCCCGCTCCGGCAATTCCAAACCCTCCGAGGCCGCCGCATCGCAAAATACGCAGACGGGCCCGCAACTGGCCGTTGTCAACCTCACCGGCAGCTTTGCCGCCAGCCACCCATCCGGCATCCAGACCGAGACTCTCACCATCCTCTCCATCTGTGCCACTCTGCACGCCAACCTGCCCCGCGTCACCCAGGTGCGCTTCCTGGTAGATGGGCAGCAGCGCGCCACCCTTGCCGGCCACGCCGACCTCACCCGCACCTACCTGGCCGCCGATGCCGTGCCGTCCGAAGGAACACACCCTTGAGCAATCCTGAAAATCAGACTGGGGCGACGCCCCCCACCATCGGCGTTTTCGATTCCGGCTTCGGCGGACTTACCGTGCTGCGCGCCCTGTTGGCCCGCCTGCCGCGCGCCCGCTTCGCCTTCCTCGGCGACACGGCTCGCCTGCCCTACGGCTCCAAGTCCCGCCGCACCATCGCCCGTTACGCCGCCCAGAGCGCACAGTTCCTGGTCCGCGAGCAGGGTGCAGAATTCGTCGTCATCGCCTGCAATACCGCCAGCGCCCTGGCCCTGGACGCCATTCAGGACGCTGTGCCGGTTCCCGTCCTGGGCGTCATCGAGCCCGGAGCCGCGGCTGCCCGCGCCGCTTCCCTCACCGGCGACGTACTTGTCATCGCCACTGCCGCGACTGTGGAAAGCCACGCCTACGCGGCCGCCTGCCACGCCCTGGGATTGCGCGCTCACGAGAAGGCCTGCCCGCTGCTGGTGCCGCTCGTCGAGGAGGGTTGGACCGATCACCCGGTCACCGCCGAGGTCATCCGCATCTATCTCGAGGAACTCACCGCCGAAGCCGCCGCCCTGGGCATGAATCCCGACACGCTGGTGTTGGGCTGCACCCACTACCCGCTGCTGCGCGGGCTTTTCGAGCGTGCCGTCCCCGCCGGCATGCGGGTCATCGATTCCGCCGAATCCCTGGCCGAAACCGCCGTCCGCCTCTTCAACGGCCGCGCCGCCCCGTTTGCCGCGGGCGCCGCACCCGCGGAGCCCCTCCTGCGCTGCTTCGCCACTGACTCCGTGGAAAAATTTGAGCGCCTTGGTTCGCGGTTTCTCAACCGGCCCGTCGGGAACGTCGAGCTCGTGGACCTTGGCGGCTGATATTCTATAAATTCGTTGGTCCCACACCCCCGAAACCTGGACCATGGAGGAAGAAAGCAAGCATGATGAATTTGGCAGGTAAGACGGCCGTGGTCTTCGGGCTGGCCAACAAGCGTTCCATCGCCTGGGGTATCGCCCAAAAACTGCACGAGGCCGGCGCAACCCTGGCCATTTGTTATCAGAACGAGCGCATGAAGCTCGAAGCCCAGACCCTCATCGACGAGTTGCCCGGCGCCAGCGGCTTTCAGTGCGACGTCTCCAGCGACGAACAAATTGAAACGCTTTTCACCGCCCTCAAGGAAAAGTACGGCAAGCTCGAAATCCTGGTCCACGCCGTCGCCTTCGCTCCCGCGGCCGACCTGCGAGGCGACTTCCTCAATACCAGCCGCGACGGTTTCCGCATCGCCCTCGACGTCAGCGTTTACTCGCTGATCGCCGTCACCCGCGCCGCCGCGCCCCTGATGACCGAGGGCGGCAGCATTATCACCCTTAGTTTCTACGCCGCCGAAAAGGTCGTTCCCCACTACAACGTGATGGCCATCGCCAAGGCTGGCCTGGAGTCGGCTGTCCGCTATCTCGCCTCGAATCTTGGCCCCCGCAACATCCGCGTCAACGCCATCTCCGCCGGTCCCATCAAGACCCTGGCCGCCCGCGGCGTCGGCGACCTCACCGATATGCTCCACTCCCACGCCAACCGCGCCCCCCTCAAGCGCAACGTCGACCAACTGGAAGTCGGCGGGGCTGCCCTGTTTCTGGCCAGC
>Ga0181520_10001126_pt1 | contig 55990 bp, 49 predicted proteins | sample PEATcosm2014_Bin_29_FD_132451 | JGI IMG/M metagenome (GOLD analysis project Ga0181520, IMG submission 132451) | Peatland microbial communities from MTU Mesocosm Facility, Houghton, MI, USA - PEATcosm2014_Bin02_30_metaG | ecosystem: Environmental > Terrestrial > Soil > Wetlands > Peat | place... | reverse complement strand
TGCAGGAGAGTCTCGTCGTCGTTCGCGGCGCATTCCTCGGCCATCGCGGAATAGAGATAGGCCGCCCGGACGGCGTGGCCGGTCGCGTCCGGCTGAGAGCGGACAGGGGCGTGGTTCTGCATGTAGTCGCGCTCGAACCACTTGGTCCTCGGAATGACGAAGCCGTAGGAGCCCGATGTCGCGGGCCATGGTGCCGAGGTAGACGCCCCCAGCGGCTGCTTGCCGTCGAAGGCCGCAGGGTCCCGCCCCCGCTCCTCGACGAAGAAGACGGCGAGGTCGCGGTAGCGGACCTCGCCCGTGGCGCGCCAGAGCCTGAACAGGGCCAGCTCGATCTCGGGATGGCCGCATACGCCGCGGATCTTTCCGGGGGCCTTCCCGAAGGCCCGATCGATGCAGTCCGCGTATCGCCGCGCCACCTCGAGGAGGGCGGTCTTGCCGGTGGCGGCGTGGTGGGCGACCGCCGCCTCGATGAGGTGGCCCGCGCAGTAGAGCTCGTGGCCCCAGGCCAGATCGGCCCAGCGCTTGTCGGGAGCGGCGACGATGAAGTAGGTGTTGACGTAGCCGTCCGGACGCTGGGCTTTCGCGATGAGGCGGATCACCTCGTCGACCCTGGCCTCGATGACGGGATCGGGATGATGCGACAGGCTGTAGCTCGCCGCCTCTATCCATTTGGCGACATCGCTGTCCTGGAAGACCGTCCCCTTGAATTCCCCCGAGGCCTCGCCGGCCGCGATCCGGAAATTCTCCACGGCATGGGAGGGCTCGGCCCCCGGCACCTCGTCGTTGAGGGCAAGCCATTGGTAGGGCAGCATCTCCGAGGCGACCATGTCGATCTTGCCCGCCCAGAAGCCGCCCGTGATGCGGGCCTCGAGCAGCCCGAGACCTCGAATGCTTGTCATCTCTTCATCCTCGCCAGCGCCGCCCTACGCCTAAGATTTAAGCCCCGAGAGCACTATGCCCTCGATGAAGTACTTCTGCCCCGCGAAGTAGAGCGCGACGGCCGGCGCCACGGACATGCAGGAGGCGGCCATGATCGCCCGGTAGTCCGTGCCGAAGCCCGCCCTGAAATTGGCGAGGCCCTGCGAGATCGTGTTCTGCTCGTTCCGCGAGATGTAGATGAGCGGGCCGAGCACGTCGTTCCAATACAGGATGAAGGCGAAAAGCCCGATCGAGATGAGGACGGGCTTGATGAGCGGCAGGAGGATCCGCGCGAGTATCCGAACGCGTCCGGCCCCGTCTATCGTCGCGGCCTCGTCGAGGTCCCGCGGGATGGTCATGAGGAACTGCCTGCAGAGGAATATATTGAAGGCCCCCCCGCCCAGGAAGGCGGGGACGATGAGCGGCAGATAGCCGCTGGCCATGTGGAGGGCCACCCAGCCCTTGAAGATCGGGATGATCGTCACCGTCCCCGGCATCAGCATGGACGCTATGATCAGGGTGAAGATCAGCCTCTTGAGCGGGAACTCGAGCCGCGCGAGGGCATAGGCCGCCATGGTAGAGGTGAGGAGGGTTCCCGCGACCGAGGGGATGGCGATCGTCAGGGTGTTGATGAGATAGCGGCCGAAGGGAAAGATGCTGAGGGCCGCGGGGTAGTTGTCGGCCCGGAGGATCGAAGGCAGGAGCCTCGGCGGATATTGGTATATCTCGATATTGTTCATGAAGGACGAGCGCAGCATCCAGAAGAAGGGGAAGATGCAGGCCAGGCCCATGAGAGAAGCCAGCGCGGTTATCATGTAGTTGGTCCCGGTTCGCATGGTCATGGGGCTCCCTCACTCGCCTTCGAAGAAAAGCAGGTTCCTGGAGCTGGCGAAGATGATCGCGGTTACGCAGGCGATGAACGCGAAGAATATCAGCGAAACCGCCGACGCGTAGCCGAATCGGTTGTTCCAGAAGCCTTGCTTGAAAATGTAATAGACCATATAGAGGGTCGAGCCGTTCGGGGCGCCCTTGGTTATCGATAGCGCCGGGACGAATACCTGGAGATTCGCGATGACGCTCATGAGGACGTTGAAGAATATGACGGGCGAGAGCAGAGGCAGGGTGATGTGCCTGAATTTATGCCAGGCGTTGCCTCCGTCCATCTCCACGGCTTCCAGATAGGTCTTCGGGATGCCCTGCAGGCCCGCGAGGTAGATGACGATGTAGTTGCCGAAGCCCCAAATCGCCATCATGCCGAGGGCGGGCGTCGCGGTCGCCTCGTTGCCCAGCCATTGCACCTTGTCCAGGCCGATGCTGTTGAGGACGAAATTGATGACGCCGAAGTTGGCCTCGTACATCCAGGCCCAGACGATGGCGGCGCCGATGCTCGGCACTATATAAGGCAGGAAGAAGATCGAGCGGAATAGGCCGCGCCCCGCTATTCTCTGATTGAGGAGGAGGGCCACCACGAAGGCGTACACCGTGCCGAGGACGACCGTGAACAGGGCGAAATAGAGCGTGGAAGTCACCGAGCGGACGAAGAACATGTCGTCGGTGAAGAGCTCGACGAAATTGCCGAGACCGATGAACTTCGGCGCCTTGAGGGCGTCCCACTCCGTCAGGCCCATCCCGACGACGCCGAATATCGGGAGGAAGGTATAGAAGACCAGGCCCAGGATGGCGGGAGCGAGGAACAGATAGGCTGCGATCGCGGCCCGCGATCTTCTCTTTGCGCTCATTCGGCTAACCTCGCATTCCATACGAGTCATCGTCGGTCGGCTCGCTTGCCCCGCGCGCCCCGGCCTCCGGCCCGAGACAGCGCGGGACCCCGATCGCGCCTACTTCGCCTTGTGGTCGTCGAAGTACTTCTGGAGCTTGGGCATTATGGAGGCGATGTAGTCCTTCGCCGTCGTCTTGCCGTTCCAGACGGCATCGATCCCGGAGCTGAGGATGTCGTCCAATCCCTGGTAGCCGTTGAAGTAGTACCACGGCACCTGGATGGCGTTGTGCATCGCGTAGTCGATGACGGCGGTCTTGTATATCGCGAAAGGCGGCCTCGGGGGATGGTCGGCCCACTCGCGCATGGCGGCCTCGTTCGCGTACCACTTGGCCATGACGGGCATGAGGATGCCGCCGGTGATGTTGGTCCACTGATTCTTCTCGTCGGACCACCACCTGATGAAGTCCATCGCGGCGTCGAGGTTCTTGCTCGTCTTGAATATCCCGTAGGGGGCGCCCGTGTTGTAGGTGACGGCCTTCTTCAACTTGGGCAGGACGCCGACTCCGTACTCGAGGCCGTCCTTCAGCGAGTTGTTGAGAGAGACTCCCATTTCCCATTGGCCCGAAGTGGCCATCGCGATCTTGTTGGTGAGGAGGGTCAGGTCGAGGCTGGGCATGGCCGCGTCGTCGGCGACGGACGGAGCGACCTTTTCCTTGATGTAGAGGTCGGCCAGCGTCTGCATGGCCTCGATGGACTCGGGCTTGCCGATCCACAGCTCCTGCCCGTCGGGACTCATGAGGCCGCCGCCGTTGGAGTAGGCTATAATCGGCCACATCCACCAGAGCCTGTTGAAGTCGGCGCCGTACTGGACGATGTTCTTCGCGTCGAAGCCCGCGTCGTTCGGAGTCTTGCCGTTCTTGTCCTTCGTAAGCTTCTTGGCGACGTCGACGAACTGCTTCCAGGTCCAGGTCTTGTCGGCGGAGGCGGGAGGATAGGGCAGCTTCGCCGCGTCGAAGAGCTTCTTGTTGTAGTAGAGGAGGAGGACTTCGTCGCCCGAGCTGTAGCCGACGGCCTTGCCTTTGTAGGTGAAGGTCAGCGACTTCAGGGGGGCGGCATCGGCGGGATACATCGAGCTCACGTCGGCGAGGAGGTCCGCGGCCGCGAATTGGATGGCCATGGCCTCGGAGAGTAGCGTGCAGTCGGGCAGCTGGCCCGCGGCGGCCATCGTGTTGACCTTGGTCTCGTAGCCGTCTCTCGGGATGGCGATCATCGTGACGTGTATCTTGTCCTGCGAGGCATTGTACTTGTCGATGAGCGCTTGATTGCCCTGAGCTTCGGACTGCGTAGTGTTGTACCAGCACATGTACGAGACCTCGGTCTTCTGGGCGGCCGCGGTGCCTATGAATGCCGCGGCCAGGAAGGCGAAAACGAAGAGCTTCTTCGCGAATGTCATTCTGCTCTCTCTCCTTCGGTTCGATACCTGACGGTATCGGTCAGCTGATACCTGTACCCCGACGCCGCGCAGCGGCTATAATCGTGGCACCCGACGGCTTGCGGTATCGGGGTTCTGCTTTTGCGGGCGGACCTCGATACTGCGGCTGTTGGCCTTTGCCAAATCGGCTTCGCCGATTTGGCTCTGCAGTTTTGCGAAGCAAAACTGCCAATAAGCGTCACTTCCCTCTCACCTCCTTGCATGATTCCCTGACGACGAGGTCGATGGGATATTCCAGTCGAACCGGCGGCAGGTTCGCGTTCTCGATGCGCTCGAGCACGCGCTTGACGGCCGAGCGGGCCATGTCCCGCGAATAGATCCTCATGGTCGTAAGCGGCGGCGAGGAGTGCCTCGCGAGCTCGGTATCGTCGAAGCCGACGATGCCGACGTCCTCGGGAACACGCAGGCCGCGCTTGGCGAGGGCCGAGAGCGCCCCGATCGCGAGGAGGTCGTTGGCGCAGAAGACCGCGGTGACGTCGGGGCGGCGCCCGATCAGATCGTCCATCGCGGCGTATCCCGTCTCGGCCGACCAGCCTTCGCCTCCGCAGGCGAGGCCTTCGAGATCCGCCTGGCCCTCGCCGCCGAACGGCTTCCTGCCGAGGGCCCTCAGCTCTTCCTTCCATGCGGCAAAGCGGACCCGAGCCGACTCGAGACCCAGGGGACCGTTGACGATGCCGATCCGCTCGTGGCCCAGGCTCGCCATGAAGCGGACCGCCTTACGAACACCGGCGTCGATGTCCATCGTCACGCAATCGAGGCGCTCATGCGTCGCCGTCGGCGCGAGGAGCGCTGCGGGTACCCCCGAACGCACGATCATTTCGAGGAATGCCGGATCGCGCGCCTCCTCGATCACGAGGCCATCGACCTTGTCGAGGAAGCTCCGGAAGGCGGAAACCTCCTCGACATTGCGCTCGTCGAGGTACGAGAAGAGGACGTGCCTGCCCGCGCGGACACTCTCTTCCTCGATCCCCGAGAATATTTCGAAATAGAAGGCTTCGGAGGAAATCGGCTTGCGCAGCGAACGTTCCTTGCAGATCACATAGCCGAAGGTGCCTTTCGAAGATTCCCTGCCGAGGTCCGCCGCACCCTGGCGAAGGCGCACGAAGGTGCCCTGCCCTATCTTGCGGTCGAACATGCCGCGCGCCGTCAATTCCTGCACCGCGTTCCGAACTGTCGTCCGACTGACATCCAGCTTCATCGAAAGGTCGCGCTCCGAGGGGATCTTCGTGCCGACAGGCCATTCCTTGGAATCGATCTTGCTCACGATGTAGTTCTCGACCTGAGTCTGTATCGAGTCTTGAACGTTCCGCCTGATGGTATCCAGTGGTTCTATTTCGATTGTTTTCTTTGTTGGCATTGATACCATAAGTAACCATATTAGCAGCTCGACGAATACTGTCAAGGGTTTTTATTGACAATTAGCGTTCTGAATCCATCTATCATGAGACATGATCAGTTGACAATAGACTAATTGGTATTAATTGGTATCCTACAAATGATGCTGTACCGGCGCCACCATCACGGAACTTGATCCGGTCGGCCGCCCCGATAGAGGGACGGCGAGCCTCGACCGAAGGCTGAGGCCAGCGCATCGAGAGTCTCCCTGAAACGCCGCGGCAAGGGCGCCGTGAAGATGACCGGCATTTCCGCGCCCGGTAGGGCGATCTTGAGTCTGTACGAGTGAAGCATGAGACTCGCGTCCGGGAAGGTGCCGTCCTTTTTGCCGTAGATCGGGTCGCCGAGTATCGGCGCGCCGAGGCCCGCCATGTGCACCCGAAGCTGATGCGTCCGTCCCGTCCTGGGCCTCAGCGAGACTAGCGAGTATCCACCGCCCGGAACGCCGCCGCCGATCTGGGCGCTCCAGGACGATAGGACGCGGTAGTCGGTGACGGCAGGTTTGCCGCCTTCCGGTACGGCGGCGAAGCGTTTCCGATCCCGCTTGTCGCGGCCCAGGCGGTCCGCGATGCGTCCGGACGGGGGCAAGGGGATACCCCGCGTTATCGCGAGGTACTCCTTGCGGGCGGATCTCTCCTTGAATTGCCCGGAGAGGAAGACTTGCGCCTCCAGGTCCTTGGCCGCGACGATCACCCCGGAAGTGTCTTTATCAAGTCGATGCACGATGCCTGCCCTGGCGGGAGCCGGACGCAGGGCCGTCCCGTCGGAGAGGTCGCCGCGAGAAGCGCGCTCGCGAAGGGCGATATAGAGGACGGCATTCGCCAGAGTTCCCCGTCGGTTGCCGGCGCCGGGATGAGTCACCATTCCCTGAGCCTTGTCGATGGCGATGACCCGCTCGTCCTGGTAGAGAACGGCGAGGGGAATATCCTCGGCATCGAGGGATACCGAGTCTTCCTCCCTCCACAGCACTTCTATACGGTCTCCTGCCTTAAGCGGTCGGGACGGCTTGACGACCGAGCCATTTACGCGGATGACCGCGCTTCTCGCCCTGATCTGCGAGCGGCTAAGCACTTCCGCGGTCTCGGCCACGTAGATGTCCGCTCGCGTCGCGCCCCCGGGCCCGACGATCCCCCTCCATATCCGAGCCCGATCATCGTCGGCGCCGGGGGCAGGGGTATCCGGCGAGCGTCTCTTCGCCTGCTTCATCGACGCTTTATAGCACGGATCGGCAAGTTCCATCGCCTCGCTTTACCAGATCCGCCAATATTAGTATTCTTATTATATAAGATTTTTTATATCAAGGAGTTCGAGCATGTCATTCAACGTTCCCGACCTGAAATATCCATTTGAGGCATTGGAGCCGTACATCGACGCCGAGACCATGCGCATCCACCACGACAAGCACCATGCTGCCTACGTAGCGAACCTCAACAAAGCCGTGGATGGGACGGAATACGCTTCCTGGGCGCCTGAGAAGCTCGTCAAGGACTGGGCGAAGCTGCCCGAGGCCATCAAGACGACGGTAAGGAATAACGGTGGAGGCCACTATAACCACAGCCTATTCTGGGAAATGATAGGCCCGAAGGCGGGCGGAAAGCCCGAAGGTTCCCTCTCGACGGCTATCGAGAAGGATTTGGGCGGCTTCGACGCATTCAAGACGGAGTTCACGAAGGCCGCGATGGGCCGCTTCGGCTCGGGATGGGCCTGGCTCGTCCTAAGCCCGGATAAGAAGCTCAGCGTCGTTTCCACGGCGAATCAGGACAATCCGCTGGCGGAAGATCGCGTACCCATCCTCGGCGTCGACGTTTGGGAGCACGCCTACTACCTGAAGTATCAGAATCGCAGGGCCGATTACCTCGAGGCATTCTACAACGTCATCGTATGGAAGGAAGTCGCGGCCAGATTCGCGAAGGCGATGGGATAAAATAGGGTTAAGGTTAATTGCGCCGTCTCGACTCGAGACGGCGCGACTTCCTACAGATAGGTAGTCATATATTCACTAGCATACAAATACGTTGCGTAGACATACATTATTGTATTTCCCCAGGTTGATATAGGCTGCTAGCTGCTGTAACGATTCGAGAAGGAATACTCTTCTGGTGATAGGCTAATATCCAACAGAATAAATAAATACTTCTCGATAGCTTTCCCTACGGGGAATTCTTCGGGATTCCCTATGCAAATCGGAGAATCGGCACAGACCTTGCGTTGATGACTCACGATAAGGAGCACCAATGCCTGCAACGCCGGTTTTAAGCGTCGGAAACACCGCATGGGTACTAATGGCTTCAGCACTCGTCATGTTCATGACCGTGCCCGCCCTCTGCCTGTTTTACGGCGGTCTCGTGCGGAAGAAGAACGTGCTCAGCGTCCTGATGCAATGCTTTATAACGCTCGCCCTCGTATCGGTGCTCTGGGTCGCGGCGGGCTACAGTCTCGCCTTCAGCGACTCGGAGCTCATCCCGGGCGTTCTCGGCGATCTCAAATGGGCCCTTTTCAATGGCATCGGCCCGAGCACTTTGAGTCCCTACTTCATCTCAGACGCGACTGGGCGCATACCGCATGTTCTCTTCGCGATGTTCCAATGCATGTTCGCGGTAATCACGCCGGCTCTCATCATCGGTGCCTTCGCGGAGAGGATGAAGTTCTCCGCCTTTCTCGCCTTCACCGTCGCTTGGCTCTTCTTGATCTACGTTCCTCTGGCCCACATGGTATGGTCGGCGAACGGCTGGCTGTCCAGACTTGGCGCCCTCGATTTCGCGGGTGGCACCGTAGTCCACGTCAACGCGGGTATCGCGGCCCTGGCTACGGCGCTCTATATCGGAAGGCGGAGGTCGCTCAAGCCCTTCCCGCCGCACAACCTTCCCTTCACCCTGATAGGCTCGGCGATGCTTTGGTTCGGCTGGTTCGGCTTCAACGCCGGATCCGCTCTCGCCGCGGACGGTCTGGCCGCGAGCGCCTTCATGACGACGAATACGGCGGCCGCGGCCGCCGCCCTCGTCTGGGCCCTCATGGACAGCTTCGTAAACGGCAAGGTGACGATCCTCGGGGTCGCCACGGGGGCGGTCGTCGGACTCGTCGCGATAACTCCCGCGGCCGGCTTCGTGAACGTCGGAGGGGCCCTCGCAATCGGCGCCGTCGCGAGCGTCGTATGCTTCATCATGGTCACCGTGGTAAAGGAGAAGTTGGGCTACGACGACGCGCTGGACGCGTTCGGCTGCCACGGGATCGGCGGCCTTATCGGAGCCGTCTGCACGGGCATCTTCGCCGATCCCGCGATCTGGAAGGCCTATGGAGCCGATCACGCGGGCCTCCTCTACGGCAATCCGCGGCAGCTCCTCGTCCAGCTTCTCGCATGCCTGGTCAGCGTGGTCCTTTCCTTCCTCGGCACCCTTCTGATCCTCAAGGCAGTCGATCTGGCGATCGGGGTCCGCGTCGACGCGAAGGTGGAGGCGATGGGGCTCGATATAGCCCAGCACGAGGAAAGGGCCTATACGGTCATTGATTGAGCGAGGAGAAACAGCATGAAAATGGTCGTAGCCATCATCCAGCCCTACAAGCTGGAGGAAGTCAAGGAAGCGCTCTACGCGGCGGAAGTGAACCTCATCACGGTATCCGAAGTCCTCGGCCATGGGCGGCAGGGCGGCGTCGCGGAAATCTACAGGGGCAATAAGGAGACGGGAAACCTCCTTCGCAAGATACGGCTGGAAATAGCGGTCAACGAGAATTACGTCGAGAGGACGATCCAGGCCATCATGGCCGGAGCCAGGTCGGGAGAGGTCGGCGACGGTAAGATCTTCGTCTACGATCTCGCCGAAGTAGTGCGGATACGCACGGGCGAGAGAGGCTCGGAGGCTATCGGCTAGCCGCGGCGGCGATGCGGGCGGCCTCCGTCCGGCCCCGAGTCAGCGTTCGGCCCCCCTGGAGCGGGTCCAATAGTCTCCGCGGCCGGGCCTCGTCGGGCTGGCGTAGTACTCGACGTTCCAGAGGAAGAGGCCGCGCGCGGGCGCCGTCGGGCCGGCGAGGCTCCGATCCCTCGATCGCAGGGCGCGCTCCATGCGCTCCGCCGCGCCTCCGGCGGCCGGGCCTCCCGAGTCGAGCGCGGCCTCGGCCTCGTAATGAAGCATCGATCCCACGAGGGAGCGGACCATCCGCCACAGGTACGCGTTGGCCGCGATCTCGTAGACGAGCGCCTCTCCTTCCCACCGGAAGGACGATTCCGATACGAAGCGCGATCGGTTCGCGGATTCGTCCTTGGCCGAGGAGAAGGCCGTGAAATCGGTCTCGCCCAGGACGAGGGCGGCGGCCGCGTTGAGAGGCTCGAGGCCGGGCCTCCTGCGCAAGTGATGGCAGTATCGCAGCCGCAGGGGATCGGGGGATGGCGAGGCGAGGCAGAAGTAGCGGTAGCGCCGAAGCCTGGCGTCGTATCGCGAGTGGAAGTCGAAATCGGCCTCGGAGGCGGAGAGGACACGCAGGTCGCGCGGCAGGAGCCCGTTCAAGGCGGGGAGGAAGCGGCCGGCCTCGATGCCGGCGATGTCGGTGTAGAAGTTGGACACCTGGCCCATCGCGTGGACGCCGGCGTCCGTGCGCCCCGCGCCGAGCGCCGGTACGGGATGCCCGTGCATGCGCTCGAGAGCGAACTCGAGCACGCCCTGCACCGTGCGCGCGTTGTCCTGGCGCTGCCAGCCTCCGAACTCCGTCCCGTCGTAGGAAAGGCAGAGACGTATGTTGCGCTTACTCCTCATCCTCGTCTTCGTCCTGGTGAAGCTCCGTCTTCAAGGTCTCGTAGAGGTCGCGGACCTTGTCGACGAGGGGTCCGGGCTTGGCCTTGCTCTTGCGCCCGATGCCGAACATCTTCGCTATGGTCCGCTTGGAGGCGTCCAGGCTCTCCGCGCGCTTGGCCTCGTCCGCGCGCTGGCCGTACTTGAGCTCCAGGACGGCCGAGAGGTAGAGGACGCCCTCGAAGCCGTAGTTCTTGTCCGTGTCAGGCCCGAGCCACTTCACCGTCGTGAGCTGCTCCTTGCCCTTCTGCTCAAGCTCGAGCGCGAGGCGGTAGAGGAAGCGCGCCTTGCCGTAGAAGATCCTGGCGGCATAGCCGTAGTTCTCGCCGGGCTCCTTCCTGTCGAGATAGCCGCAGAGCCAGGCCGACCGCAGCGCCGAGAGCCCCTGCTTGATCGCGGGGCTGAATTCCTTGGGCAGGCCCTCGTAGCAGAGCATGGCGAGGTAATAGGAGGCCGCGCCCTCCAGGAGGCCGCGCGGCGAGTTGAAGTCCGCCCCGCCGAAGACGCGTTGCGCGGCCTCGACCCGCGACGCGGTCTGGTCCTTGAGAGCCGCGGCCAGCCTGGAAGGGATGCCCGTGAAATCGTATTTGTAGGCCGCGAACCAGCAGGCCGGGCATACCGTCAGCTCGTAGACCAGGGGATGGACCTCGCCGTAGCTGTGCATCGGTATGTAGGTCCTGTGGAGCTCGTCGGTTAGGTCGCCCGCGTTCACGCGGCCCGAGAAGAGCTCTTCCCTGTTGAAGGAGGCCTCGCAGACGGGGCAGACGATGGGCTCCTTGGACGTGAAAGTGACATTCCGTTCTTTCTCGCTCTCGGGCTTCTGGGCGTATCGGACCATGACCTACCTCTCTATGACCGCGATCGCTATCGCGTTGTCGCTCTCGTGAGTCAGCGAGACGTGCACTCGCGCGCCGCCGACGGCGTGGAGGCGCGCCAGGGCGCTGCCGTGCAGCACGATGTCGGGCCTGCCGCTCTTGTCGTTCACGATCTGGATGTCGCCGAGGCGCACGCCCGCGAGGCCGGTGCCCAGGGCCTTGCCGAAGGCCTCTTTCGCGGCGAAACGGGCCGCGAGGGAGAGAGGGGCTCCGGAACCCCGGCTTCGGGCGTCCGCGACCTCCTCGGGATGGAAGAAGCGCTCGATCAGCCCGGGCACCGAGACCCAATGCCGGATGCGCCCGACGTGGACGACGTCTACCCCTATCCCGAGTATCATCGAGGAGTCCCCGCGGGGGGCGCCCCGCCGCTAAGGGCGGGGAGGTCGCCCGCCGCGACGACCGTCACCCGGACGGACTGCGGCTCGTAGCGCTCGATGGTGAATCCGTCGGGCGCCCGTGATTGGACCTTCACTTGATAGGTCCCCGCCTTTAGGAGGTTCGAGAGGTCGACGATTAGAATGCCCTGGGCGGGGAAGAAGCCCGTGATGTCCGCCGTCGACGATCGGACGCGAAGGCTCCCTACGGGCAGGGGCGCGGCCAGCGCGAGCCCCCCGGACAGGCCTTCGCTTTCGATGGCGACGCCCTCGAAGCTCTTGACCGCGAGCGAGCGCCGTACGACGGCGCTGAATTCCACGCTGTCGGGCCCCGAGACGGAAACGAGGCTCTCCTTGTTCACGACTCGGGCCCTGGTGGTGAAATCCGCGTTGCGTCCCGCCAGCTCTATGAAGTCGGTTTGCACGTCGGAGACGCGGGCGACGGCGCTCGCGGGCCCCGACACCTCGATCTCGGAGGGATTGAGGTCGAAGGACAGCAGCTCGTAGCCCGGCTCCAGGAAGCCCTTGAAGGAGGGCGTGACGGGAACGATTCGGGTAGAGCGCTTCTCCATCGAGACGGCGACTTCGGCGGGATCGGTCCTTATTTCGAGGGGATCGACGCCCAGCGCGGTGCCTCTGCGCTCGATCTGCACGGGCGCGCGGTACTGCCCCTCGGCGCGGTAGCCGGAGAGATCGAGGCTGGCGCGTACGTCGTCCTCCTGGATCGAGAACAGGGAGTTCGACTCTCCGCGCAAGGTCACGCGCACGGACCGCGGATACTGGCTCGAAGGCAGGTACTCGTCGCCCAGCGAGACCGAGAGGGGCACGGATATATAGCGGTCCTCGAGGCGGTTGAGCCGGTAGAAGAAGAAAAGCAGTAGGGCGGCCGCGAGGGAAAGCGCCTTGGCGGGCCAATTCGAGAGGAGACGCCTGGCAATGCCCTTATTCGGCATCGGGAGCCTCCTCCGCCTCGTCGGGCCCGCCCTCGGGAAATTCGAGGAGCTCGCCGAGTCGACGCCTGCCCTGCTCGGGGGCGAGCCCGTAGTAGAGCTTGGACTCGTAGGCGAGGGAGAGGGCGCCCGTCTCCTCGGAGACGACGAGGACTACGGCGTCCGCCTCTTCCGAGAGGCCCAGGGCGGCGCGATGGCGGGTGCCGAAGCTCTTGCGGATGTCCTGCTGCTCCGACAGCGGGAGGAAGCATCCGGCCGCGGCGACCCGCCCATCCTGTACGATGAGGGCCCCGTCGTGGAGGGGCGTGTCATGGCCGAAGATAGTCACGATGAGGCTCGAGGACATGAGGCCGTCGAGCCGCGTCCCCGTATCGATTATGTTCTTGAGCCCCACGTTGCGCGCGAACACGATGAGGGCTCCCCGGCGGATCGAGCTGAGCCTCTCGGCGGCGTTCAGCACCGCCTCGATCTGGGTGACGCGCGGCCTCGCGGCGCCCCTGAAGATCGAACCTTGCCCGAGGCGCATGAATATCTTGCGCAGCTCCGGCTGGAAGACGATGGCGAGCGCGATGACGAGGCCGGGAGCGAGCACGTTGAGAATCCACGTCACGGTGGTGAGCTGGAGGAAGAAGGCCGCGGCGTAGAAGACCGCCAGGATCAGCGCACCTTTGACGAGCTGAATGGCCTGAGTCCTCACCATGACCTCGTAGGCCTTGTAGACGAGATAGGCGAGGAGGAGCACGTCTAGGGCGGGTCTCACGTAGGCGGAGAAGAGCTGGCCAAGGGCAAGGGTATTCATGGGCGGGCCCTCCCGGCCCGGCCGAGTATCGCCGCGAAGACGGCCAAGGCGTCGGCGGTCGCGGCCACGTCGTGGACGCGGAATACGGCGGCGCCCCCCAGGAAGGCCGCGCATGCGGCGCCGAGGCTGGCGGGGAGCCTTCCCTCGACGGCCTTGCCGACGAGAGCGCCCAGGAAGGCCTTGCGCGAGATCCCTATCGCGACGGGATAGCCGAGATCGGCGATGGAGCCCAAGCCCGACAGGAGGGCCAGGTTGTCCTCCAGCCTCTTGCCGAAACCTATTCCCGGGTCGACGAGGATGCGGCCCGGATCCACGCCGGCGGCGACCGCATTCGCCGCCGACTCGGCGAGGAAATCCTTCACCTCGGCCGCGCAATCGACGTATGAAGGCTCGGACTGCATCGTCCTGGGCTCGCCCTTCATGTGCATCAGCAGGACGGCCGCGCCCTTCTCGGCGGCCACGGCGGCCATGGCGGGATCGTAGCGGAACGCCGAGACATCGTTGATCATGTCGGCCCCCGCCTCGATGGCGGCGCGCGCGACCGATGCCTTGCGTGTGTCCACTGAGATGGGCAGGTCGCTTCTCTCCCGGATCGCCGTTATCGCGGGGACTACCCTTTCGAGCTCCTCCGCCTCCTCGACGTAATACGACCCGGGCCTCGTGGACTCGCCGCCCAGGTCGACGATGGCCGCGCCCTCGGCTTCCATTGCGAGGGCGACTTCGGCGGCCTCGGCCGCCCCGCGGCTGCGGGACGGCGGGTAGTAGGAGTCCGGCGTAATATTGACGATGCCCATTACGAGGGGGCCGGAATCGAGGTCGAGCGACCGGCCGCGGGGAAGGGAGATCGCCCCCGGGCGGCCCGTCATGCGCCTGCGCCCCGGAGGGCAAAGACCCGCCTGGCGGGGTCCGAGGCCCAGGTTTCGCGCACGCGCGCCGCGATACCGCCCGAGTCCAGGCCGGCCCTCGCCAGCAGCTCGTCGCGGGAGGCCTGGGGATAGGGCCTTGAAGGGAACCCTGCGGCGGCGGCTTCTATGCGAGGAAGCCTCGCGGCCACGAGGGAGACGAGGTACTCGCCGAAGCCTCCCCGGGCGACCCCGTCCTCGAGGACGAGGATCCTGGAGTAGGGGGATGCCGCCTCCAGGAAGGCGTCCTCGTCGAAGGGAGCGACGAAGCGGGGAGAATATACGTCCGCCCCGCCCGTGTAACGGACGAGGGCCGACGAGCCGGAGGCGGCTTCCCGGAACAGGGCGTCCGATGCGTCGACCGCGGGAGCGACGAGGCCGCCCAGCGCGACCAGGAGCGTGTCGGCCCCCGAACGGCGGACAAAGACTCCCCGCCCGGGGACCAGGGTCTCCATATAGGCGCCTTCCTCGCGGGGGCTTTCTGCCTTTGGATAGCGGACGACCGCCGGCCGGCCCGAGTCGAGCGCCCACTCCAGGCAAAGCGCGAGTTCCGACGCGCTGGCCGGGGCAAGGATCGAGAGGTTGGGGAAAGATCGGAAGAGCGCGATATCGAATATGCCCTGGTGTGTCTCTCCGTCCTCGCCGACGGCCGCGGACCTGTCCAGGGCCAGGAAGACGGGGAGGCAGGGCAGCGCGACGTCGTGGAGGATCTGGTCGACCGAGCGCTGGGCGAATGTGGAGTAGAGCGCGACGACGGGATGCAGGCCAGCCGAGGCGAGACCGGCCGCGAAAGCGACGGCATGCTCCTCGGCGATTCCCACGTCGTGGAGGCGGCCCGGACAAGCCTCCTTGAACGCGTCGAGCCCGACGCCGGTCGTCATCGCGGCGGTGACGGCGATGAGGCGCCCGTCCATGCAGCCGCGGCGCACCATGGCCTGGGAGAAAGCCTCGGTGAAGGTGGCGGGAGAGAGATTCTCCACGATCCCGTCCAGGCAGCGCGTAGGCGCTACGCCGTGGTAGGCGCTGGGGTCTTCCTCGGCCAGGTGGTAGCCCTTGCCCTTCTTGGTGATGACGTGGACGACTACGGGCTTGCCGAGCGCCCGAGCCTCGCGGAAGACTTGCGTCATGGCGGGAATGCTGTGCCCGTCGATGGGGCCCGCGTACTCGAATCCCAGGTCGGAGAAGAGGTTCTCCTTGAATAACAGGGCCTTCACCGCCCTTTTTCCCCTGAGCATGAGGGAGAAGAGGAAGGGTCCGATTACGGGAAAGCCTTTGACTAGTCGATCGATGCGCGAGCGGATTCCCTGATAGCGGACAGTCGCCGAAAGTCGGGACAGGTAGCTGGACAGCGCTCCCACGTTGGGCGATATGGACATCTTGTTGTCGTTGAGCACGACGACGAGGGGAAGCCCGAGCTGCCCGGCGTGGCCGAGGGCCTCGAAGGCCATTCCGCCGGTGAGGGCGCCGTCCCCGATCACGGCGACGGCCACTCCGCCCTGCCCGAGAACGCGCCGGGCCTCGAGGATGCCCAAGGCTACCGAGATGGACGTTGAGGCGTGGCCGGTATCGAAGGCGTCGTGTCGACTTTCGGAGCGCTTCGGAAAGCCCGAAATTCCGCCCAGTTTCCGGATACTCTCGAACTCGTCGCGGCGGCCTGTGAGGAGCTTGTGGGCGTAGCTCTGATGCCCGACGTCCCACACTATCGCGTCGCGGGGCGAATCGAAGACGCGGTGTATGGCGAGGGTCAGCTCTACGACGCCCAGGTTGGAAGACAAATGGCCGCCGTTCCGCCCGACGACGGCGATTATCCTCTCCCGGATCTCCGCCGCGATTTTCTTGAGCTCAAGCGGCCCGAGCTTCTTGAGGTCCTCCGGGGAATCGATAGAATCCAAGAGTGCCATCGCGAAGTACGATACCACAGCCGGCCGCGCATTGCTACCGCGACGCGTATCCTCAAGACGCCCCCATCCACGCGAGGGCTTGCGACGTACGCGACGGGTGCGGCAAGATGCAACCGATGGCGGATATGGAGCTGCTAAGCCTTGATCTTCGATCGCCCCTCGATTACTCGGGCCTCGAGAATCCTCCTCTAACCGGGGCCCCTTTCAGAGGCACCACCCACCTGCCCTCGGGCTCGGGCTCGCTTCTCGAGGTCGGGATCGGCGATGACCTGGTGGAGGGGGAGGAGGAAATATTCCTCTTCGACGAGGAGGATCTCATCACCTTCGACCCCGACGAAGGCCCGGCCCTGCGCCGTCCTCTTCCTCGACCGCGCTTCTACGGCCGCCGCGGCGGCTCCGAGCGAGGAGTCGCCGGCGCCTTCGGGGCGGGCTCCAGCGCGCGGCTCCCGACCGGCGCCTACGCATTCGTCCAGTGGCGACCTCGCGACGAAGGAAGCCTTATGACCGGGCTCGAATGGTTCGCGCGGGAGACTTGGTGGGAAAAGGCCGGCGGCAGAGGACCCTACATCCTTCGACGCGTTCGTGAGGACGGCGGGCTGGCGACCCAGGCGCTGAGAAGGATAGGCTAGAAGGCCAATTCCGCCTCGCCCGTGGCCTTGGGCCTGCTAGCGCCCCTCGTGCGCTTGTCGTCGTACATGCGTTGGTCGGCCTGCTCGAGAAGCATGTCTATGCATCGCTGGAGCCCGGCCTCGGCATGGGCTCCATCGGGGACCTCGCCGAGCGAGGCTATGCCCCAGGACAGCCTAGGCAGGTAGGAACCGGGCTTCGCGCTCGACGCCAGCTCGGCGTTCACCCTCTCCATAATGGATGCTACGACGTTCCCACGGCAGTCGGGGAAGACTATCAGGAATTCGTCGCCGCCTATCCTTCCCACCGTATCCGAGCCCCGGACCGTCCCGACCAGGACCGAGCTGGAGCGGCGGATATACTCGTCCCCGGCCGCATGCCCGTAGGCGTCGTTCACGAGCTTAAGTCCATCGAGGTCGGCGAGGCAGATAGTGAGGGGAGCCGCCGCGCGCCGGCACTGCGCGATGTGTTTTTCGAGGATTATGAGGGCCGTTCGGCGATTGACGGTACCGGTGAGCGAGTCGGTGGAAGCGAGGTACTTGAGCTCGGCTTCCGCCCGCTTGAGGCTTATGAGATTGGCCACGACGCGCGAGAATATGACGAAGGCCTCTTTTTTGTCAGGGCCGAACTCCCTGCGGCTGAGGAGGTTGTCGGCGCAAAATTCGCCGATGAAGGCATGGCCGTCCCAAAGGGGCGCGATGAGCTTGCTGGCCCTGCCGACGTCGTTGCCGTGATGGTCGCGGCACACCTCGTCGGAGCCGAAACTAAGGGGTACCCTGCCTTTGTAGAAGGACGCCGGGACTCCGCCCTCCCGGGCGATGGGGAGCCTCGCGCCGTGCTCGTCTCGGAGCTTGCCTCCCTCGTCGATTCCCCATGTGCCTACTTTGTAATGAGGATCGTTCGGATCGACGAGCCAAATGCTGAGACGGTCGAAGTCCAGCCTCTCGTGGCCCAGTCGGATGGTGTTTCGGCAGATGTCGTCTACGCTCTGGCACAGCGAGAGGTCGAATGATATTTCGTGGAGCGACTTGAGGTCGCTTTCGTAGGCTTCGCGGTGGGAAGACGGTCCGGGGTCGGCGACTATGGCGACCGCGGGCTTCCCTTCCCAGACGCAGCGAACTACGCTTATGCCCGATTGGGCATCCAAGGTATCACCCGACTCGCCTAGGACGGCCAGCGTTCTGCCGCGTCCCGATACCGAGCGCCGGAGGACTTTAGCCTCAGGCTGTTTTTTCATGGCACTACCATATCGCTCAAAACGAAAACGCGAAAGGGGTATTAACCGTCGAATTAAAGGTTTTGGCCGAGTGCCCGGCTCGGCGCTTCAGTGGGACGGCGGCGATGCCGGCCGAGGTCCGCGCGCCCGCCGAAGCCTTCTTTTGGCGCGAGGCCTGTTGGCCCAAATGCCAGATTGTTGTTATAGTTAACTCCTAATCCAGGACTAACCGAACTACGGGCAAGCCCGAGAGAGGACTTGGAAGGATGGGAAAAAGCGACGGTTCGGCCCGGGGTCCGGGAAGTCCGCAATCAGGCGAAGCCCCGAAAGGCCCCGATCGGGCGAGGGGCGACCTCAGCCAGCGCCGATTCGAGGCTGCGAGGAATGCCTTCGCGCTCAAGATGGCGGCCCTCCACGACCTTTCCCTCGATCTTTCCCTCGCGGACGACGTGGATGAGCTGTGCCGCCGGGCCGTGGACCTCGGCCAACGCGTCCTCGGCTTCGACAGGATAGGCATCTGGTTCGTCGATTCCGCCGACCCCGCCCTTCTTTACGGAAGCTTCGGTACCGATGAAGAAGGGCGCATCAGGGACGAGCGCGGAGTGCGATACCGGCGTTCGGCGGAATCCCTTCCCGAGGGTTTCTACGAAGGCAAGGAACCCGTCTATTATATGGGGCCGGGCCCTTGTTTCAACCAGCGTCACGAGGCCGTCGGGATCGCCGAGAAGGCTCTCGCCCTGCTTTGGGACGGGCGCAAGGTAATCGGCGAGATATGGGTGGACAACCTCGTCACCAAGCGGTCCATCGACGGCGGCTCGCTGGAGCTCCTCGTACGCTATGCCAGGATCGTCGGCTCCCTTTCGAGCCTCAAGCGCGTCCAAGCGGAGCTCATGCTCCTGGCGTCCACCGACGCGCTTACGGGCGTCGTGAACCGGCGCACAGTCCTCGTCGTCCTCGAGAAGCAGTTTAGCCTGGCTGCCAGGAAGGACGACGATATCGCGGTGATCTTCTGCGACATCGACGGACTCAAGGCCGTGAACGATAACCTGGGCCATGCGGCCGGCGACGAGTTCATCAAGCTCGCCAGCTCTGCGCTACTGGACTCCCTGCGGGACTGCGACACGGTGGGAAGGCTGGGGGGCGACGAGTTCCTGATAGTCCTGCCCGACTGCGACGCGGCGGGCGCGGCCCTCATCGACGCGCGCATCGAGGCTGCGCTGGCCCATGCCAACGCGGGCCCGAAGCCCGTCCCGATAGCGCTCAGCAGGGGCATCGCCACGCGACGAGAGCTCGTGCTCGACGAGACCGGCCTCGGTACGGGCGCCGTCGGAGCGACGGCCCAGGCCCTCGTGGACCTGGCCGACCGCCGCATGTACGAGACCAAGCGCGGCTCAAGGAAATAGCCGGCCCTATCCCGTCGATCGCCCCCCTAGTCTCACTCCAAGACGGCGTAGATCCTTCGTACACCCGCGCTCGAGGACTGCTCCTTCTGGATCCGGAACTTGCCGAGCGTCCCTGTCCGCTCGACGTGGGGCCCGCCGCAGACTTCCTTCGAGAAGTCGCCTATCGTATATACCTTCACTATCTCTTCGTACTTCTCGCCGAACAGCGCCGTCGCTCCGGATGCCTTGGCCTCGTCGAGTTTCATCATGGCCATCGTGACCGGAAGGTCGCGGCCGATCTGCTCGTTTACTATCGCCTCGACGCGCTCGAGCTCCTCCTTGGTCATCGGGGCGCCGTGCGAGAAGTCGAAGCGCATTCGCTCCGCGGTTATATTGGAGCCTTTCTGCGCCACGTGGTCGCCGAGCACGATCTTTAGCGCCTCCTGCAACAGATGGGTCGCCGTGTGGTACTTCGTCGAGATCTCGGAATGATCGGCGAGGCCGCCCTTGAAGAGCTGCTCGGACCCCGCGCGGGATAGCTCCTGGTGCTTCCTGTAGGCCTCGTCGAATTCGGGCCTGTTCACCTTCATGCCGTTCTCGGCGGCCAGTTCTTCGGTCAGCTCGATCGGGAAGCCGTAAGTGTCATATAGCTTGAAGGCGAGGCGGCCCGCCATGACCTTTTGCGGATTCCTGAGGAGATTGGGCAGCATCTTCTCGAACTCGTGCTCGCCCTTCTGCAGGGTCTCGAGGAATTTCTCCTCTTCCTTGGACAGCTCGTCGAGGACCCTCGCCCGATTCTGGGCCAGCTCAGGGAAGGGACCCGAGAAATTGTCGACGACTGCGGCGGCAGGCCTGGCGAGGAAAGCGCCCTCGATGCCCAATTTGCGGCCATGGCGAACGGCGCGGCGGATTATTCGGCGCAATACGTAGCCGGCGCCCACGTTCGAGGGCATAACGGCCTTGGGATCGCCGAGGATGAAGGTGGCAGTGCGGATGTGGTCGGCTATTATGCGCACCGACCGGTCCTTCTCCGGATCGCTCCTGTACTCGTAGTCGGCTATCGATTCGATCGCCTCTATGATGGGCCCGAAAGCCTCGGTGTCGTATACCGACCTTTTGCCCTGGAGGATGCAGACCGTGCGCTCGAGGCCCATGCCGGTGTCGACGTTCTGGGCGGGCAGCTTGACGAGGGTCTTCTCGTCGACCCGATTGAATTCCATGAAGACGTTGTTCCAGATCTCCATCCATCGACCGGGATCCGTGCCCTTGTTGGAGCCCGGGGGGGGAAGTCCGTCCCCGACCCAGAAGAAGATCTCGGTGTCGGGGCCGCAGGGGCCAGTCGGACCGGCGGCCCACCAGTTGTCCTTCGCCGGAAGGTAGGCGACGCGATCGGACGCCACGCCGAGAGCCTGCCAGGCCTCGGCCGATACCTCGTCGCGCGGAGCGTTCCCGTCGCCCTCGAACACGGTTACCGAGATCAGCCGCGGTTCAAGGTCCAGCCAATCAGGAGAGGTGAGGAATTCCCAGGAATACGAGATCGACTCCTTCTTGAAGTAGTCGCCGAGGGACCAGTTGCCGAGCATCTCGAAGCAGGTGAGGTGGCTCTCGTCGCCGACCTCGTCAATGTCGCCGGTGCGGATGCACTTCTGGTAATCGGTAAGCCGCCTCCCCGCCGGGTGCGGTTCGCCGAGGAGGTAGGGTACGAGGGGATGCATGCCCGCGGTGGTGAACAGCACCGTCGGATCGTTCTCGGGTATGAGAGACTTGCCGGATATCTCCGCATGATCCTTGGATTTGAAGAAGTCGATGTATTTCCTGCGCAGCTCGTGGATCGTGATCATGGCGGCGAGTGTATAGGCCCGCGAGGCGGACCGTCAACGACCCTATCTGGCGAAGCTCGATCAGCAGGCCTTCGCCGCGGGCGGATGCTGGGCTTTCTCCTCGGCCTCGGCATCGGGGTAGCGGCTGCGTATCTCCTCGATGCGGGGCAGTATCTCGAAGAAGGCCGCGACGATCTCGGGATCGAATTTGGTGCCGGACATCGAGCGGATCTCGTCGTAGACCTTGCCGGAGTCCCAGGGTTCCTTGTATACGCGCTTGGAGATGAGCGCGTCATAGACGTCGGCGACGGCGACGATGCGGCCGCCCAGGGGTATCTCCTCGCCCTTCAGCTTGCGGGCATTGCCGTCCGGTCCGCATTCGACGGGCGCCGAGATGGGATCCTCGGCCCATATGTCAACCATGCCCGGATAGCCTGTGCCGTCCCAATTCTCGTGATGGCGCAGGGCGACCTCGGCGGAGATGATGTCGAGCTCGGATTGCGTATCGACGAAGAGCTTGGCGCCGAAGCAGGTATGCGCCTGCATTATCTTGTATTCCTCCGGCGTGAAGCGCGCCGGCTTCTTCAGGATGAGATCTGATATGGCGACCTTGCCGACGTCGTGGAGCATGGCTGCCATCTTGAGCGTGTCTTTCGTCCTTTCGCGCTCCCTCTCCGGCACGCCGCGGTTGAAGGCCCAACGGTCGTAGATCTCCGCCGCGTAGCCCGCGACGCGGTTGACGTGCGCTCCCGTCTCCTTGGGATCGCGCATCTCGGCCATGCGGTTCATCCGGAGGATAATCGAGCGCGTCATATAGGCGCGCTCGAGGGCGTTGGTCGCGCTCGACGCGAAATGCCCGACGATTTTCTCGTCCTGAGCGGTGAAAGGCACCACCTCCCCCGACTCGTCGAGAGCGTTCAGCACCGAAATGACCCCGATGAGGTTGCCCGATGAGGTTATCAGCGGAAGCGCGAGCATAGAGCGCGTCTTCCACCCGTTTTGCTTATCAAAAGAGGGACTAAACTTATAAGGCTTATCGGCGGGGATCGCGTAGGCGTCGTCGATGCGGAGGACGACACGATTTTTGGCCGCATAGCCCGCGACTCGCGATTCGTCTATCGGGATGCGGGCGTTGCTCATCGGCAGCTTTTGCCCGGGCGGAAGGCGCTTCTCGAGTGTGGCGTTCTGGCTGTACTTAAAGACTAGCTGATCGCCTTCACGTACATATATCGTTCCTGCATCAGCATTTAGTACGCGTCGAGCCTCCATGAGAATGCGCTCAAGGAGAATATCCGCATCTTGAATCTTGCTGAGGTCGGAGTCGATTTGAAAGACTAAGTCGCGATAATCCAGCTTCTTGGACGGCATTGGCTCTCCGAAGTTATTCTCGGCCTTTTCTTACTGTATATGAATCACACAAATTTTTCAATTTCCACTACCTCCGCTCGAGAAAGCATTTTTCGGTTGTAGCAAGGGTAAAATGATATATATTTGAATGAGTGTTCATTCTTTATAGGGAGATTGTCGTGCTGAATATACTTGTAACAGGCGCTTTCGGGAATGTCGGAAGGAGCACGGTCGCCGCCTGTCTGGCCGAGGGCGATCGGGTTACGGCTCTCGAAGTGGAGACGAAATACACGAGGCGACTCGTGCGGCCGCTGACGCGAGCCTGGCGGGAAATCGGACTCGCGCCGAGGATCTTGTTCGGCGATGTGCGAGACCCTGAGGTCGGGCGGCAAGCCGTCCTCGGGCAGGACGCGGTGATCCACCTGGCTGCTCTCATCCCGCCTGCGGCCGATCGCTATCCGGAATTGGCAAGATCCGTCAATGTCGGCGGAACGGCCAACCTCCTCGATGCCACCCGAGCCGCCGCGCAGGGAAGCGGGCGATGCCCGCGCCTGGTATTCGCATCTAGTGTAGCGGCTTATGGCGACCGGGTCTCGAATTATTGGATCAGGGTAGGCGACGCCCTCGAGCCCAGCCCCGGTGACGAATACGGTCGGACAAAAGTGGAGGCTGAAGCCCTCCTGCGGCGTTCCGGCCTGCCTTTCGTGATACTCCGCCTCGGGGCCGTAATGTGGCGCAAGAAACTCGATCCGGATCCTCTCCTATTCTCGATGCCCCTTCGCACCAAACTCGAGATATGCCACACGGAGGATACGGGCAGGGCCTTCGCGAAGGCCGCCCGCGCCGAGGCCATTCTCGGTCGGACCTTCGATGTCGGCGGCGGCGTAAGCTGCCGCACCGATTACAGGAGCTTTCTCGATAGGATGTTAAACCTCATCGGCCTCGGCGGCGTCGCCCGCTTCCCCTCCGAGGCCTTCGCCAGCTCCGGCTTCCATTGCGGCTGGTACGCCGACTCCGACGAGGCAGAGCGCGAGCTGCGCTTCCGGAGCAAGGGGCTTGAGGATTATTACGCCGAGGTGGCCGAGGAGACTCGGCATATACGTCCGTTCGCGACCTTGGCGGCACCCTTCGTGCGGTTCAAAATGCTGGCCGCAAGCCCTTTCTGGCAGGCGCGCGGCCCGAGCTCAAAGCCCAGCTATGAAGGCCTGCGACAGTGAGGACTTTGAAAAGGTCGGAGGTTGTACGATGGAAACATATACCCGCCGCTGGATCTGCCGCGATGTTATCCCGCATAATCCGCGGGAGCCTTCAGCTCCACGCCGAAGGTGCTCTCGACCGAGAACTTGATGAAGTCGATCACGTCTCTGGGCTGAACGTCGATCCCGGTACTCCGGGAGATGCGCACCGTATCGAGGCTGCCTAGGAAATAGATGGTGATGGCGGCCATCGCCCGCTTGGGCGCGAAGTCCATCGCGACGCCTCGCGCGGCCGAGAGCTCGGCGACGAGGCCCCCTATGAGAGCCGAGAGGCGCTCCAGCTTGTCCTGGAGGCCGGAGCCCCTGTCGGCTTCGGCGAGGAATATCGAGATGAGGTCGATATCGGCGAAAAGCTCGGGGAGGAAGCGGTATAGGACGAGGGCAAGCCGGTCCTCCGGCTTGCCTGGGCCGGCTAACGCTCCGGAGAGGGCCGCGAAAAAGGACTCCCAACCCTCCTCGATGACCGTGCGGATAATGGATTCCTTTCCGTCAAAATAGGTGTAGATCGAACCGACGGGGAGGTCGACGTCCCGAGCGAGGTCGGAGACCGAGGTTCCATCGAAGCCTTGGGCCGCGAAGAGCCGCTTGGCCGCCCCGAGTATCGCCAGCCGCTTGGCCTCGTCTCTCTCCCTAGCCACGTCGGACCTCCTCGAAGATCCCGACACTCTTGACCTTGCGGACCTTGTCCCAATCGAATATGCAGCCGTTCATCGCCACGTATACGCCATATGGCAGGAGCTGCACGGCCGAAAAAGCCGTTCCGAAATTAAAGAGCGCATCGGAGCCTTGGACCTGGAAGGGAACCATCGCGCCCGTAAGCACGACGGTTTTCGAAAGGCGCTCGGGCCCGATGAGTCGAGCGGTCTCGGTCATGGTATCGGTGCCGTGGGTGATGAGGATGCGATCCTCGACGGCTCTCTCGCAGGCGAGGAGGACGGAGCGTCGGTTCCCATCCTGCATCTGAAGACTGTCAATGAGCTGGTTCATCTCGATCGCAACGGGAACGGTCACCCTGATCTGCTTTAAGATCTCCGGGAGGTGGCTTTCCTTGAATGTTAGCTCTCCCTTGATCGCATCGTAAGCCTTATCGAAGGTGCCGCCGGTGACGATTACCCTAATAGGCTTTGAGATCATGCCTCCACTATGGCTTCGAACTCTCGTTTGGACAAGTACGACCTCTTGACGCTTTTAGCGATATTTGTAAAATGTCCTTTCCATTCTGTCGACTCGGAGCTATCTCTATATCTTAGGAGCATGGTACGCATGAATCATCGGCGGGCGGTATTTTTCCTTCTTTCGACGTCTATTTCCCTACTCTCCTTCTCATGTTCCAAGTCGTATCAGCAATCGAAGCTCGACAGCGCCCTCATCGAGCTTAGTTCATTGGACGAGCAGGACATACCCGGATATCTTGAGAGCCTGGAACGAACGGATCCCATTGCGCCCTACTACCGGGACCCTTCGACGAAGGAGAGCACGCTTCAGTTCTTCACTTCGCTCACGCAATCCGAGTCCGTGGCGCGGGCCATATTGGACAGTTCCGTGAAATTCGGCGTCAGGCCTTCTCTCTCTTTCGCATTGGCGTTGGAAGAAAGCGATTTCAAGGTCGACGCGTTAAACAAGAACGGCGATTCGGTGGATCGGGGGTTATTCCAGCTCAACTCCAAGTCCTATCCCAGGCTGGATATACCGAGCTTCTACGACCCGGGAACGAACGCGCGCTATGGCATTTCCCACCTGAAAAGCTGCCTGGTCCAAGCGGGCAACGAGGTCGCCGCATTAGCGATGTACAACGCGGGAAACGGCCGAGTCGAGCGGGGAGCGACGCCTCAGAAGACCCTCAACTATATTTCGCGAATTCTGGCTTATGATAATAATATCTCGAGCCTCTTCGCCGCCAAAGTGATGGTTGCGGCACGCTCCGCCGCGCCTGGAATTGCCAGACTCATCGCCGAGAGCATGCGCGTAGGTCTCCTTCCTAACACTGTCGCACGGAAGGATTAGCCTGGTTTCCCCTATTTGAAACTTCAACCGCAGAAAGCTTGACCTCCGGCGTCCCGATGACTGATCATGGCCGTTGAAGGAGAACATATGGAACCTGTCCGTTGGGGAATCATGTCGGTATCGGGGCACTACGCCCTTCGCATCCATCACCCGCTCTCGCATCTCGGCGAGGCATGCATCGTAGCGATAGCCAGCCGCGGGCGGGACAGAGCGGCCGAGGCCGCCACCCGCTTCGGCATAGCGAAGAGTCATGGCTCCTACGCGGAATTGGTCGCCGATCCCGAAGTCGAGGCGGTGTATATGCCTCTGCCCAACAACCTCCACGCCGAATGGGCGATGGCCGCCCTCGACGCCGGCAAGCACGTCCTTTGCGAGAAGCCATTAGCTATGGATGCCGCGCAAGCGAGGGCGATGACCGCGAAGGCCAAGGGAAAGGGACTCCTCCTCATGGAAGCATTCATGTACCGCTTCCATCCGCAATGGACGAGAGCGAGGGAGATCGTCGCCTCTGGAGAGCTCGGGCGCCTGCGCGCGATGCATTGCTGGTTCTCGTACAATAACGCCGACGCGGCGAATATCCGCAACAAGCCCGCAACGGGAGGCGGCGCGCTGTACGACATAGGCTGTTATGCCATCTCCTGCGCGCGATTCCTGGCCAGCGCCAGCCCAGGATCCCCGAGCGAGCCGGAAAGGGGCTTGTATATCGCCGAGCGCGACGCGGCCTTCGGGACCGACACTCTCGGCACGGGCTTCCTCGATTTCGGCCAGGTCGGTCCGAGGGCGACTTTCCATATCTCGACGCGGGCCTTCCCCCTTCAACGTGTCGAGGCCATGGGCGATCAGGGATCCCTCGCGATGATCCTGCCATTCAACGCCTATGCCGACCTGCCCCTCGCCATCGAGGTCGCAACCGACTTGGGCACGAGGCGCGTCGTCAGCGGCCCTGTCGACCAATACGGCCTTATGTTCTCGGCCTTCTGCAAGGCCGTTCGCTCCAAGGCGCCCGCCCCCACGCCGCCCGAGGATGGAATCGCCAACATGGCCGCTATCGATGCCCTCTTCCGATCCGAGAAAAGCGGGAAATGGGAGAGGATCTGAGCCCGCGGCCGGGTCGGGCCACTCCCCGCGGCGGGAGGGGTCCGGGGAGTCGCCATGCCTCTTAACCGGGTTCGGCGGCGCAATTCGTCGCTGAGTGCGGTTGCCGCCCACTTGGCGGACCGGGTCGATTCGAGCGAGCATACCGCCGCATGAGAATCGCGATCGATACCCACACGCACACCGTAGCCTCGGGCCATGCCTATTCGACCGTTTACGAACTCGCCATGGGAGCCCGGAGGCGACGCCTGGAGGGCTTCGTTCTCACCGATCACGGCCCCGCCTTGTCGGGCGGTACTCACCCCTACCACTTCGGCAACATGGTCATCCTTCCCGACCGAATACGGGGCGTCCGGTTCTACAGGGGCGTCGAGGCGAATATCCTCGACACCGACGGCTCACTCGACCTTGACGAAGACTATCTCGAGCAGCTCCATTTCGCGTACGCGGGGCTCCATGAGACCTGCTTCCCGCCAAGGGACGAAGCCGGGAATACGCGCGCCCTCGTCGCGGCCCTCGGCGAGCCCTTCGTAGATGCGGTCTCGCACCCCGGCAACCCGCTCTATCCCGTCGATATCCGGCGCGTCGTCTCTGCCGCGAAGGAATTCGGCAAGGCGATCGAGATAAACAACAGTTCCTTCAGGGTGAGGAAAGGCAGCCACGAGAGCTGCCTCGAGTTCGCGAGGCTTTGCGCGGATACCGGCACGCTCGTAGTCTGCGGAAGCGATGCCCATTATTGGAGCGACGTCGGCAGATTCGACCTGGCCCTCGCCGTCATGAAGGATGCGCAGGTCCCGCGCGAACTCGTGATAAACGCCAGCTCAGCATCTTTCGAAGCCTTCCTACGGAAACGCGCCTCGGAGAAGAAGGCATATCGCGCGAATCGGTCCTTTCTCGAATGATGTTAATTGGGTATATTATCGATTAGAGGAGCAAGAATGAGCGTCGAGATCACCGTCACCGGGGCCAATTTCCAGAAAGAAGTCCTCGAGTCTCCCATTCCGGTGCTCCTCGATTTCTGGGCCGAGTGGTGCAATCCCTGCAAGATGATCGGTCCCTCGATTGAGCAGCTCGCCGAGGTCTACAAGGGCAAGGTAGTAGTGGGAAAGGTGAATGTAGACGCCGAGTCGGAACTCGCGGCCGAATTCAACATCATTTCGATTCCTACTCTTATGGTCTTCAAGGGCGGGCAAGTGGCTTCGCAGAAGGTCGGGGCTTTCCCCAAGCACGATATAGAGGCCCTTATAAAGGCCGCGCTGTAAGCGCCCGCTCTAAAGGCTTTCGCTGAAGCCCTCTCCAAGGATTCGCTCGCTGGTCCTTCCGGTGTCGCGTTGGCTGATGCAAGCGGTTCAGGGCCCGAGTTGGCCGCCCCGGGGGTCTGTCCGCCGGCAGCCGTCACGTACCAGTACCCCGGCCCTTTGCCTGGGCCGGAGCGGCAGATGGATCTCGCGGTCGAACTCTTCCATTTAAAGCCGTCTTCCCACGCGGGGTTCGCGCTCAAGGAGAGCGGCCAGGCTCCCGCCGCCGCGAGACCGGACAGGATCGTTTCGAGCTTGTCCGAGGACAAGGCGCCCGACTTGTCCTCGGAGGCGTAGAAGAGGCCGTCCATCGGAGATTCTCCGGGCCGAAGCGAAAGGGAAACGGCTCCGCTCTCGTCAGGTAGGGGCATCGTCGAGCACCAGAGGTCACGCCCGGTCGATGTGGCGTCTACGCCGCCGGAAGCCGAAAGATCTCCTCCCAACTCGTCGACTTCCTCGGGCAGGCCCTCGGGAGCGAGATGAAGGACGAGAAAATCGCCCTTTCGAACTTCGATTCCGGGAAATCTGTAGGTCGCGCTTTTGACAGAGCTCGCCCAGGAGACTTCTTCTCCCCCGACATTCCCGTCTTCCAAAACCTCGAACTCGATGAAATCCCGGTGCGGCTTTGTCTTCGAGGCGTTCTTGCCCGTCTGCACCTCGGAGATCAGTAGATGCGGGGCCCGGTCGTTCCATCCCGTGAATCTGAGGAAGAAGCGTGTCCTGTTGCCGTCCCTGTCGTCGACTTCTCCTGCCAAGGCGTAGTCCACCCCGGGGGACTGGTCCGAAGCGAAGGCGACCGTCAAATCCTTATCCTGGGCGAAGCAGCTGAGCTCGGCCTGCGGCTCGACGGCGCAGCTGCCCGGCACCGGGCTGATCTCTTCGTCGAAGCGGAGGAGTACCCGCCTCGCATCCACCGGTCCGGCCGCGACGAGGGCGGGAGGGCGGAGATCGGCAGATGGATATATCGCCGTAGTCGATTCCTGGGAACAGCCTGCGATCGTAAGGCCGATTACGGCCGCGATGAGGGCGATGGCGGCTCGAGATTGGAGCATGGCTTATACCTCCGGCCACCCAACGCGCGCCGCAAGTCTAGCCGATTGAGTGCCCTCCGGTGTATCATCAGTCCATGCGGGTCATAATCGCGAACGATCACGGAGCCGTCGCTCTCAAGAAGAAGCTTGCATCGTGGCTCGAGGCCCAGGGACATGCTGTCGCGAACCTCGGCGTCGACGTCGAGGAGAGGGTCGATTACCCCGACGTTGCCGCGGCGGCCTGCGCGGAATACAAGAAAGGCGGCTACGATTTCGGCATACTGCTCTGCGGGACGGGCATCGGCATATCCATAGCCGCCAATAAGATCGGAGGTATCCGCTGCGCCCTCATCCACGATCTCCTGACCGCGACGATGGCGCGCGAGCACAACGACGCGAACTTCGTGGCCATGGGCGGCAGGATCGAGTACTCGATCCCGCCTAGCGAGATACTCGCCGCCTACATGAACGCTGAATTCCGAGGCGGACGGCACGCCGAGCGCGTCGCGAAGATAGCAGATCTCGAAGCGAAGGGGCTTCACCGGCTATCGCGGCCTTCAGTCCTCCACGAGACGTCGGTAGAGCTTAAAGTCGACTAGCCGCTGAGCCGCGAGGAGGATGACGGTCGCCTGGGCCAGGACGACGCAGGCGGCAAAATACCATTCCGGCTTGCCTATCGCCGCGAAGATGAGGAAATACAGGACATGGGCGCTCGGGCCCGTGAAGCTCCATGCATTCAGCAGCGGAAGCATTGCTTCTACGTAGTCTCGCTTATAGTAGGGACCTGTTTCGCCCTGGGCGGCTCGAGGTCCGCTCCCGCCCGCCAGCCGGGCATATCGAGAGTAGGCGAGCCAGAATATTCGCTTCGCTCCGCGAGATCGAGTCGCGATATCGCGGGCCCTCTCGAATTCGGTCTCCCCGCCCTTGGCCCCCCCTTGCAGCACCTCAGAGTAGCGCGAGATGGCCCGGTCGTATTGCATGTTGCAGAACGCGGTCGCGAGCCCGCCAGCGAAAAAAAGGGCGAGGACCACGAGGTGGGCATGGCCGGAATTTAGGAGTCCTAGCATCACCCCCGAGTAGACGAATATATACACCGCGTAATCGGCGAATCCGTCTAAAATGCGGCCTTCCGGGGATTGGCGACCGGTCAGGCGCGCAAGCTGGCCATCGGCGCAATCAAGGCAGTTGGAGACTTGGAAGAGAAGGCCGCAGAGAAGGAATGCCGTTGCCGTGCCGCGCTGGGCAATTATGCCCGCCGCCAGCCCGAAGAGCGCGCTGAACGCCGTGACTGCGTTCGGGCTCGCCTTCGTGAAGGACAGCGCCCAGGCGACGACGAAGCCGATCGGCCTATATAGCAGGAGGTCGACGGGGCCATCCATGCCCCGCGGCTTCATTGATTGTCTATATGCGCTCAAAAGCCGACTTTCTCTTCGCGATGACATGCCAACCCCTCAGGAGCATTGCTATTCTTACAGTAATGGATGCCTGAAGATCGGAATAGTCTTTAAGGCGATATTAAGAAAAACGAAAGGGACCGAGGAGGCGCTGCCGCACTTCTATCGAGGTTAATGCGGCGCGGCGTCGCCGGGATCGCGCTCATCTCCGGACTTCGAGGTTCCTGAACCGGACGCCTTCGCCCAAGGTCCTGAGCGACATGGTCACGCCTGCGCCGATGCCAAAATAGGTCCTATAGGCCGCGCGAATAGTGCCGTTGACCGCGATTACGATGAACTCGTTCGCCGGTTCGTAGAGCACGTCGACGCGGTTCCATCCGTCCAGCTTTTCCTTTATCTTCGCGTCGAGGACGCGCTCCATGCTCACGTCGCTGTCCGAACGGTAGACCTGGAGATAGCTGCCATCGTTGCCGCGCACCTTCGCGTCCCGGGTGAGCCAGACGAGGAGACTTTTGCCCTCGCCGAAGCCCCTGGACTTCTTTACGTCATCCGCGAAGAAGTGGATACCCGTTCCCACCCACCCCTTTGCGCCGGTCTCCGTCTCGAAGGAATAGAGGACGGGCTTGGCGGACTGGACGAGGGGAAAGGTCAGGCGCGAAAAGTACTGGTTCCGGTCGGCCTGGGAGAGGACGCCGTCCCCGAGCTTCCATTTGCCGAGCCTGATCTTGCCGTCCGCGAAGCCGGACCGCAGCAGCTCGGGGAAGGAATTCGGGTCGATGCGCAAGGTCCCGAAGGAGGCAAGCTTGCCATAGAGGGCGTCGCGGCCCGACTCGAGAGTCGAGATCTTCGTCTCGAGCTCGGCCACTCTCGCCTTGAGCTTTTCCGCGTCGGCGGCCAGGGCATCGGCTCTCGCGGCCGCGTCCTCCGCGGCCTTTCTCTGGGCATCCGCCGCGTCGGCAATGGCCTGGGCGGCGGCTACCTTCTTCTCCGCGGCCGCCGCATTCTGATTGGCCGCGTCCGCCTCGTCGCGCGCAGCCTTCGCCTGCGCCTCGGCGGCCTGGGCTTGGTCCTTCAGGTTATAGGATTCGGTGCGAAGCTCGTCGATGACCCCGTTAGCCTCTTCGAGCTTGGCTGAGAGACTCGTGATTTCCGCGAGAATATCGGCTTCGCTCTGGGGCTTCTCCCCGGTGGTGGAAGGCGCTTCAGGACTCGGCGTTGGAGCCGGAGAACCAGCCGTTGGAGCCTCGGTGCTTGTCGCGGCAGGCTGCGTACTCGGGGTCGGGCTCTCGGTCATGGCCGCAGGCGCTCCGGTGCTCGTGGCCGGCGCTTCGGTGTTTGCCGCGGGCGTTTCGGTGGTCGCAGCAGGAGCTTCAGTACTGGCTGCAGGCGCTTCGGTGCTCGTCGCGGCAGGCTGTATACTCGGGGTCGGGCTCTCGGTCATGGCCGCAGGCGCTTCGGTGGTCGCGGCAGGAGCTTCTGTGCTTGCCGCAGGAGTTTCGGTAGTCGCGGCAGGAGCTTCAGTACTAGCTGCAGGAGCCTCGGTGCTCGGCGCTGCCGATTCCGGACTTGCCGAGGGGGTTTCAGAACTCGCAGCGGGAGCTTCAGGGCTCCCGGCTGCCGGCTGGGAAGCGGCGGCGGGGGGGCTGGGGGCGACCGCGGCGTTCTGGGCGAAAACCAGAACGGCTCCGCATATCATGAATGCAAGGGTAAAAGTCTTGCGCATCTGCTATGCTCCCTATCTCGTCGGGCGAGTATGCCTAGGACATTTCAGAATATCGGCAAGATTTCGGTAGTACATGAGGAGGGCACGAGCCGTTATCGCCGTGGAAGTACCTGATTCGTCATGACCTAAGCCGCTCCGCCGCCTTCCCGGCCAATTCGAGCAGCTCCTCGCGGTCGAGCAGGGTCGAGGCTCCATAGAGCGCCGCGCCGAGAAGGCCGGCTTCAGAGCCGAGAAGGGCCTTCTCGAAGCGGACGCCCGCGCTCGCCGCAGGGTATACATAGCGCGACGCCGCTTCGGCCACGTCGGCGACGAGGCTCGTCGCGCCGGCCAGTACCCCGCCGCCGAGCACGACGGTGTCCGGCGCGAGGAAGGCGAGGGCCTGGCCGATTACCCTCGAAAGTGCCTCAGCCGCGATCGTGTGGACGGCCTTCGCGAGTTCGTCGCCCTTCGCGAGCGCTTCGTAGACCTCGCGCGCGTTGATACGAGACCCGGAAAGCGCGGCGCGCGCCAGGGGCGTGTCGAAGCCGCCCGCCATCTCGACGGCGATGCGCCCGATCGAGGGGCCGGAGGCGTAGGCCTCGGCGCAGCCCGCGCGGCCGCAGGCGCATCGCCTCCCTTCCGGGTACACGATGACGTGGCCCATCTCGAGCGCCTTGTCGTCTATCCCGCCGAGCATCCGTCCGTCCTCGACGTAGCCCGCCCCGATGCCCGTGCCGAGGCCGACGAACAGGAGGGCTCGAGAGGCGAAGCCCCTAGCGGCCCATTCGGCATAGGCCGCTAGATTGCCGTCGTTGCGCACGTAAGAAGGCGCGCCGACTGCCTTCGATAAGGCCGATCGGAGGTCGACGCCTTTCCAGCCCGCGATATTGGCGGCGTCCACGGCCACCTTGCCGCTCGGGTCGACGCCGCCCGGCGTCCCCGCGCCTACGGTCGCGATGGCCCCGTCCCCGCTCAGTTCGGCGAGTATGGCGGCCACGACGGCCAGCACGGCCTCCGCGCCCGCAGAGGCGGGCGTGGCCACGGCCGCGCGCATCGATACGCGGCCGTCAGCCTCGAGGCGGAATCCCTTTACGCTCTGGCCGCCGATATCGAGGCCAAGGTAGGCTTTGCGATCTTCCATGTTCGCCGGCTACAGCTCGTAGCGCTCGCCCTTCTTGACTATCTGCACGTCCTCGATCCCCTTCTCCCTCAGGAATTTCTCGAGGTGCGTCAGGCCCGACGCTTCTCCGTGCACCAGGAAGACCCTCTTCAGCAGGGAGAGGTCGAGGCCCGACATCCAATCCCAGGCCTCTTGGTAATCTGCGTGGGCCGAGAATGCGTTGATCTCCTCGATGCGCGCCCGCACCTTGAAGATCTCGCCGTGGATGCGCACCTCGCTTTCCCTGTCGCGTATGCGCCTGCCCAGCGTATTGGCCGCCATGTAGCCGACGATGAGTATCGTCGAGTCGGGATCCGAGATCATGTGGACCAAGTGGTGCTGGATCCTGCCCGCCTCGCACATGCCGTCCGCCGATATTATGACGGCCGGACCCTTGTAATCGTTGAGGCGCTTCGAGTCCTGGACGCTCGAGGAGAAGTGGAGGCTGTTGAAGCCGAAGGGGTTCTCGTGGTGCTTCACGAAGGCCTCGTTAGTCGCCTCGTCGTAGCATTCTGGATGGATCTGGAAGATCGACGTCGCGTTGATCGCCATGGGCGAGTCGACCCATATCGGGATCTCGGGGATGCGCTTCCGATCGACGAGAAGATGGAAGTAGAACACGAGCTCCTGCGTTCGCTCGATCGCGAATGCCGGAATGACGATCTTGCCGCCGCGTGCGACGGTCCGGTTGACGACATCGGCGAGCCGATCCATCGCGTCCTCGGTCGACTCGTGGAGCCTGTCGCCGTAAGTGGCCTCGAGGACGAGGTAATCCATGCCGGGTATGGCCGCGGGATCGCGTATGATCGGCTTTCCCTTGCGCCCCAGGTCCCCCGTGAAGGCTATCGTGACCTCCCTGCCGGAGCGATCGCGCGCATAGGTATAGGCCATCGCCGAGCCGAGGATGTGCCCCGCGTCGTACAGTTCCACTTTGATGCCGTCGCCTATCGGCATGGGGCGGTTGTACGATACGGTGACGAATTGGCCGGTGGCCTTGATCACATCCTCTTCGTCGTACAGTGGCTTCCACTCGAATGTCGAGCCCCTCTTGGCCGCCTGCTTGCCGAGGTACTCCGCGTCGCGCGCCTGTATGGCCGCCGAATCCATCATCACCACGCCCGCCAAGTCCCGCGTCGCGGGCGTCGCGTAGATGTTGCCGCGATAGCCGCGCTTTGCCAGGAGGGGCAGCATCCCGCAGTGGTCGAAGTGCGCATGCGTGAGGATCACCGACGAGATCGACTCGGGATCGGGCACCAGGCTGCGGTTCTTCTCCTCCGCCTCGTCCCTCTTTCCCTGGAACGCGCCGCAATCGATCAGGCAACGCGCCCCGTCCACGCTGAGTACGTGCTTGGAGCCGGTAACTTCTCCGGCCCCTCCCTCGGAATGAATGCGTATGCTCATGGCCTCGATAGTAGCGCCGATGGGGAAAGGATGCAAACAGAAAGGGAAGCGCGGCTATGAATGTCAGCCTCACTCGGACCTCGGCTCAGTGGCCCGATGGCCATAGCTCGCCCCCATATTCGTTCGGCCCCATGCGCCTGCATTCACTTGGGATCATCAATCGCGGGCGGGTCATAACCGCACGCGGTTCTCCTGCCTGCGGCGTCCTCGAAGGAGCGCGTTGTGCGCCGCCACTTTGCGCTCCTCCCCTGGCGCCTCGCCTCCGGTCGTATTCGGCACCATCGCTCTTCGGAGTCAAAAATAGGTTGCGCGACGCTTTCGAATAGCCGCTTTATTTCCATTTCGCTATTTAGCTTTTCTTGCATTTGACTTCACGGTATAAGCGTCGTAGAGTTGTCAGCGGGGACCAAAGGAGGGAATCATGGCAATCGTCACCATCGCGCGCGAGCTCGCCGCCCTCGGAGAAGAGGTAGCCAGGGAACTCTCCCGCATCACTAATTACAAGCTCTTGGACCGCGAGTACCTCGAGAAGCGCCTCGGCGATTACGGCCTCGACCCCCAGAAAAGAGAGAAGTACGATGAGAAGAAGCCCGGCTTTTGGGCTTCTCTGTCCCAAGAGAGGGACGATTACCTCCATTTTCTCAAGACAGCGCTTTTCGAAGAGACCATCGGCGGCGATTGCATCATCGTGGGGAGAGGCGGCGAGGCGATTTATAGGTCCGTCCCAAGCCATTTCGCCGTCAAGCTGGTCTCTCCCCTGGCCCTGCGCATCGAGCGCGTCACGAAATCCTACGGCTGCGACGAGCGCCACGCCCTGCAGATCGTCGAGGAGAGCGATCACAACCGCAAAGGCTTCCATAAGTACTTTTTTTCGGTCAATTGGGACGACCCCCGAGACTACGACCTGACCATCAACTCGAGCCAGATCGGGCCGGAACAGGCTGCCAAGGCGATCGACGACTTCCGCAAGATCGTGGTGGACGCCGCCAAGGAAGAGGCCGGCAGAAGGCGCCTGGCCGCGCTGCTCCTCGGGCAGCGCGTCGTGACCGAGATCGTCTACGCCAAGAAAGTACCCGTGCATTTCCTGGAGGCGGCGGCCGACGGAAGCCGGATAGTGCTTCACGGAGTCGCCAATACGCAGGCCGCCATCGATGCCGCCCTAGCCGCGGCCCGTTCCGTACCCGGCGTCTCCGAGGCCGAAAGCGCGATACAGGTTGTCCAAGAGTTCACGGTAATGCCTTGACCATTGATCACATCCGGCGCCATGGTCTATGCTCCCGGCGTGCAGCGGCTGACCGGCTTCCACGCGATCGAGGAATTCCTCCGCTCCCGGAAAGGCAGGTCTCCGCCGGGAGCGCGCATTCTCGTCTCCGGTTCCGGGCCGCGTATCAAGGCGATACTTTCCCTGGCCGCGGACCTGGAGCTCAAGACCGAGCGTAGGTCCAAGGCCGAGCTCGACCGCATCGCCCCGGGGAACCGCGGCGTGGCGCTCGAGGCGGAGGAGGACAACGAGCGTGAGGGGCCCGACCTAGACAGCTTCCTCCTTGAGATCCCGCCTCGCTCCCTCGTCCTCGTGCTGGATCACGTCGAGGATCCGCAGAACCTCGGCGCCATCCTTCGCTCGGCCGACGTCTTCGCGGCCGATTTGGTCGTCGCGCCGCGCAGGCGCTCCGCCCCGCTGACCGACGCGGCGGTCAAGGCTTCGGCGGGAGCGGCCGCTTATGCGCCTCTCGCCCTCGTGCCCAATCTCGCGGAAGCCCTGCGCAGACTCAAGAAAGCCGGTTACTGGCTATACGCCGCCGACGCGGGCGGCGCCAGCCTGCCCGGTGCCGACCTTTCTTCCCGCGCTGTCATCGTGCTCGGCAACGAGGGCGCAGGCGTCTCGCGTCTCCTGAAGGACGTGTGCGACTTCGCCCTGTCGATACCGATGGCGGGGCACGTCGACTCTCTCAACGTATCAGCGGCCGCGGCGGTGCTGATGTACGATTACAGGCGAAGATGGCCGGTTTGAGAGGTCGTCGGTGCCTCGGAAGCCTTCATGACCCGCTCTAGGCCCAGAGCCCTGCGAGCGCCGCGGACACGGCCTCGTGCCTCTCGAACTTGCGCCGGTAGATCGCCGAGTTAGCCGACGACGGCTCGAAGCGCCGGCCGATCCGAACCATATGCCTCGCGGCTTCTCCGAGGTCGCCGTAGAAGCCCGAGGCGACGGCCGCGGCCATCGCGCAGCCGAGGGCGCCGAGCTCGTTCGCGTCGACGGTCTCCACGGGCAGCTCGAGCACGTCCGCGAACATCTGGGACCAAAGCGGCGATCTCGCGGCGCCTCCCGCCAGGCGGACCGCCCGCGGCGCCGACCTGCCCGCGAGGAGCTTGTCGACGTGGACCTTGTGGCCGAGGGCGATGCCTTCGTATACCGACCGGATGAGCCTGGCCCTCGTCGCAGAGGAGTCCATGCCCACGAAGCAGGCCTTCGCGCGGGGATCGTACTGCGAGCCGAATACGTAGGGCAGGAAGACGATGTCCTGGCCGTCGACCGGGACCGTCGAGGCGAGCTCGCCGGCGAGCTCGTGCAGGCCGATCCCCCGTTCCTCGGCCTCCCGCCTCTCCTCGCCGAGGAACAGCTTCGCGAACCACTCGTTGTTCCCCGCCGAAGTCGGGCTGCACTCCTCGACGAGGTAGTAGCCGGGTACGCAGAAGAGCGAGTTCATCAGGACCGAACCGTCCACGACCGGGTCGCGAGATACATACTCGTTGATGCTCCAGGTCCCGGCTATGACGCAGACGTTCTCCTCGCCAAGAACGTCCATCGCCACCGCGCAGGCGTCGATGTCGAACATCCCGCCGGCCACGGGAAGCCCCGCGGGCAGGCCTGTCGCTCGCGCCGCCTCCTCGCTCACCTCTCCGCACAAATCCGTCGAGCCCCGGATCGGCGGCAGGCGGTCGGCGAGGCCGCCGATGCCGAACAGCCCCAGGAGCTCGTCGTCGAAGCGCCGCTCGCGGAGGTTCATGAGGGAGGAGCCGGAATAGTCCGTGATCTCGGCGAAGGCCTCTCCGGTGAGGCGGAAACGGACGTAGTCCTTCACTTCGAATATCCAGCGAGTCGAGTCGAGGGTTCCCGGCTCATTGTCCGCGATCCACCGCAGCAGAGACACGGGCTGGCAGGCAAGTACGCTCTGGCAGGTTCTCTCGAAGGCCTTTCGCGCAGTCCCGTCGCGCCGCCAGCCTTCGACCAGGGCTGCCGCCCGCGAATCGGTCGAGACTATGCCCGCCCGGGCGGGACGGCCGTCCCGCCCCCAGAGGTACAATCCCTTGCCGTGCCCCGTGCAAGCCAGGCCGCGTAGATCGCCCGGCGCGATGCCGGAGCCTGCCAAGGCCTCGCGGACGGCCTCGCAGTTCGCCGCCCAAAGGGCCTCCATGTCGCGCTCGGTGAAGCCCTGCCGGGGCATGGACATTGAGACCGCGCGAGACGCGCTCGAGATTTCCCCTCCTCCCTCGTCGAAGATGCAGGCCTTGGTCAGCGTTCCGCCATTGTCGATGCCCATGAAATAGCCCGGCATGGTCAGCCTCCTCGCTTCGGCCGCGTAGCCCGTCACCGCACCGTCGGGTCGCCGGCGTTCGGGCCGAAGTGCTTGAGCATCACCAGGGGCTCCGTTGCGCTTCGATTGACCACTCGAACACCCTCCCTCGCCGACTTCTCTCCGACGAAGTACTCGTCCGCGCTCGGGGCTCCGAAACGGAGCATGATGGCTGCCTCGGCCTCGTGCGGTCCGACAGTGCCGTGGCCCTGCGTGAGGATGCAGCCATAGGCTGCGCGATCCTTGACCACGACGCTCTTCCCGGCGTGGACGGTGAGCTCCTTGGCGGCGATGTAGCCCGTATCGTAGACGACCCACTTCTCGACGTGGCTCTCGTCCTCGGAGGCGACGATGGGCGGCCGGAAGTAGTGCTTGCGGTAGTGCGGATCGACGTTCTTCTCCCAATCCATCAGGCTCATGACGTATTCTACATCATGCTTGCGATCGTCGGGGCAGTTCTCGACCAGGAATTCGTAGGGGTAGACCTCGCCGGCGACGACGTTCTCGTATACCGAATTGACGTCGGAGTTCCACTGAGGCTCGTAGGTCAGGTACGAGCCCGGCGCATGGACCACGCCGGTGGGCGTGTACCAGCCGGTGCCCAGCTCGATCCGGTAGGCTCGAGAGAGCTCGGTTATCCGATTGTCGCCTTTCTCGTATGCGAGCAGGCGCTCCCGCACCTCGGCTTTGGTGACATCCGGATCGAAGCCGAAATAGGTATGGGGGAACATCCCCGGGTGATTGTTCAGCTGGGGCGGGAAGTAGTATGCCTCGGGCTTGCCGATTCGCCCGACGCGCCTCGCGTCCTCTTCTTTCAGGTGGAGGTGGTGGAAGAGCGGCGCCTGGAAGTCGAAGAACTTCGAGTACATCGGCCAGGTCCCGAACTTGGACTGAAGCTCCTCGCCGATGAGCTCTGAGCCGAGCTCCGCGACCGCGTCGCGGAAGAGGAAGCGATCCTCCTTCCTGCCGGTGGGATCCACGTAGCTCATGCCTTCGTCCTTAGGCGCGAGGGGGCCGTTCATCGCCGCGATGACCGATGAGAACCATCGCTCCTTTATGGATCCTCTGGCGGTGCCCAGCGCATAGTAGTCGTCCGGGTGAAGCCTCAGGCGCTTTCCAGCTGAGGAAAAGCGCCGCGGGACGAATACCGGGGCCAGGCGGAAGACGCCGGCATTGCGTGCGTAGGTCTCTCGGATGCTAGTCCCTAAGCTCATCTGTATTCTCCTCCCTTCTACCTATTCTATGATCACAATACAAGAACGCGCCGAAATGAGAGCCTTGCCGCCGAAGGCCCGCCAGGCAGTATCGTCGATAGCTCTCCATCGTGACAGCGCCGCGCCCTCGGCCGCAGCCGTTACTTCGGCTGCCTCGTCCTCGTAATTCGCGACGACGAGGCCGGGTTTTCCGTTTTTCGCATTGACGTAGACCGCGAAAGGATGGTGAGGCCTGCCGCCACGCTCGACCCTAGCGCCGACTTCATGGCGGCATTCTCCGTCCCAGAAATAGTCGCGCAAGCTCGCCCTGAGTGCATCCATTTTCTTACCATATTCGAGAGTCAGCGGGAAGTCATCGAGCCTTCCCTTGAAGTTGTAGGGCTCGTAGCTGACGACGTAGCGATACAGGAGGCACTGAGCGATCATGTTGCGGTCGTCGAAACCCGTCACGGCGGTCATGTACTGGGCCGAGGGAAGGCTGTAGCGTGATAGCGGTACGTGATGCTTGTTCTCGCTCCGGTGATAGGCGAGATGATAGACCGCCATCTCGCGGTCGTAGCAGGCCTCGCCGGCGAAGAGGAAATCGGGATTTCGCTTCGACGCCATGAGGCCGAAGCGCTCGATGAGCAGATTGTCGTTGGCGTAGACCGGCGCTCCGTAGCGGTGGCCATGGCTCTCATCGAAGCAGCATAGCGCCGACGCATGGTGGAGGCACTCGTCGAAAAGCATCCCGTCTGCGCCCAGATCGAGTATCTTCGTGAACTCCTCCTCGCAGATCCGCAGGTAGTCCTCGCTCAGGAAACACATCGGGATGAGCCGCTTAGTATTGATGTCGAGGAACTGGGTGGCCGTCTGGTACTGGTAGCCTTGATGCAAGTAATAGTCGCCATAGGGATCCTTGATCGCGAATTTGCGCAGCTCCTGCCTGAACCGCTCGGTCGCGCGGTCGGCCCAGGTGAACTTCGCGAAGAGGATCAGCTTGACGCCCATGGCTCTGATCTCGGCGATCGCCTCCTTCAGCTCGTCGAAGGTTCCGAGCCGCGGATCGGGATCGTGGGAGGGGTTCCCCTGGTCCTGCCCTCCGTCGTTCCAGCCCACGAGCTGTATCGCCTTGACGCCGTGCCGCGCACACTCTTCGCCCACTTTAGGCAGGTCGACGAAGCGCGTCCTGAGCTCGTCTTCCGGGGAATTGATGTGGAGCTGGAGCCACGAGTGAGGCTCGCGTGCCCACGAAGGCGGCCGCGCGGGCTTCAGGTCCCGCGCATAGATCCGCTTGTGAATGTCGACGCCGGCTTGCCAATCTCCCTTGTAGCACTCGAGAGCTACGGGCGTGAGGCTCCGCTTCTCTCCACCCATCACGTAGGGGACATGGACGGCGGCAAAACGCACCGCGACATCTGCGCCGGAAACTGTATCGCCCACGGGGACGCGCGCGTCGATCGAGCTTCCATAGCCCGGGCGGAGCTCCGTGTGCCAGGCAACAAGCTCCGTCGTGTCCTCGGCCGTGCCCGCATATAGGCCCTCGTCCGGACCTCGGAGGAGGATGTAGGGCGACATGGGGGTGCCGCAGCCGTGCGCCGCGGGGGAGAATTGCACGGGATAGTCGGAGCCGTAGTAGCCCCGGAGGTTCTGGTAGCTCGGCCTCAGCGCCCACTCCTGAGCCGAACCGTACAAATAAAGGAAGGTCCTGAGCCAGGGGGCGCCGTTCGGAGCCCGCAGGTCGCCGAGATAGGGACAATATACGTTCTCGACGACGAAGGGGGATCGGTTGTCTATGCTCATCGCGAAGACAGCAGAGCGCCCCTCCATGCTCAGCTCGAGGACGACGCCGATGTCGAGCCTGCCGCCCTTCTCGGAGACTACGGAGTCCCAGGCGATCCGTGCCGATCGCCCGCCCGCGGCCGCCTCGATCGAGCTGGGCTTTTGGCGTTCGCCGAGGACCTGGTTGTTCCGCAGCTCCTCCGAGAGGGGCACGAGGAAGCGGAATGAAAGACCCAGGCGGGGCCGATCGAGTATCTTCCAGCCCGACAGCCTTGATTCGAGGCCTACGACGGCGCCGCTTGCTCTCGAAATGGAGAGCGAAAGCGTATCATTCTGCAGTACGATGTCGTTCACTGTTGCTCCTTACGTTGCATAAAAGGCATAGCATCAGGCCTTCAGACCCCCCGAGGTCAGGCCGCTGATGAATTGTCTCTGGAAGACGACGTACACCGCGATGAGCGGGACGCTTATGATCGCCAGGGCGGCGAAGAGCCTCGTGAAATCCACCAGGCCCCAGAGTTGGGAGAAATTGACGAGACCGAGATTAAGGGTCCGCTTCGCGGGATCGTGAATCAGGACAAGGGGCAGGTAGAAGTCGTTCCATATGCTCATGAAATTAAGGATGACGATCGTCGCCAAGCCCGGCCTGCTTAGAGGGAAAATTATTCTGATGAGAATTGCGATCCTGCCGGCGCCGTCGATCCTCGCGGCCTCGTCGAACTCGGTCGGCAAGGTCTTGAGGAAGGCGGTGAGGACGAAGATCGAGAAGGGCAGCGCCTTCGCCACGTAGGGAAGGACAAGGCCTATCAAACTGTCCATAATGCCAAGAGCCTTCTCGATCTTGTAGATGGGAATGATGGTGACCTGAATCGGGAGCATCATCGTCGAGACGAAGAGAATGAGGACGAGGCCCCTTCCCCGGAAGCGGAGTCGGGCGAGAGAATAGGAGGCGAGATAGACTATCCCGATTATCAGGACCAAAGAACCGAGGGAAACGACGATCGAGTTGAGATAGTAGTCGCCGATCTTGCCGACTGACCAGGCTTCCGTGTAATTGGATAACCTGAAGAGCTTGGGAAGGCCCCAGGGATTGATATACATCTCGCGTTGGCTCTTCAGGGAGTCCAGGACGACCATGAGGACGGGATAGATCATGAGGGCCGAGAACAGGACGAGGATTATATGCCTCGCCGATACGGCCAAGCCGCGAGACGCCGTTTTCACTCTGGCCCCCTATTCCTCGAGCCTGCGGCCGATCCGGTTCTGCAGGACCGTTATCAGCATGACGATTACGAAGAGCATCACCACGATCGCCGAACCGAGACCGATCTGGTATTGCTGGAAGGTGACTTCGTACATATTCGTGAGCAGCATCTGAGTCGCATTGTAAGGCCCGCCCCTCGTCATGACATACACGATGTCGAAGACCCCGTAGGCGCCCATGAGCGAGATGACTACATTTACGACGATGACCGGAGCGAGCTGGGGAATCGTTATATAGCCCAGCGTCCGCACGGGGCTCGCGCCGTCGACGGCCGCGGCCTCGTAGAGCTCGGAAGGGATGGTCTGGAGGCCGGCCAGATAGAGCACCATGTGATAGCCGGTCCACTTCCAGATATCGACGAAGGCGACCGAGCCGAGCGCGAGTCCGGGATCCCCGAGCCAGGATATCGTACTGGCATGGCCGAAGAGCGAGAGAAATGCGTTGAGGATTCCGAAGCTGGGATTGTAGATGAAGCCCCAGACAAGACCCACCGCGACGAAGGAGAGACAGGTCGGAAGGAAGAGGATTGTCCGATAGGCGGCTCTTCCCCGGATCTTCGAGTTGAGGAGCATCGCGAGGAATAGCGCCAGGACATTCTTTCCGATGACCGTATAGACCGCGAAGACGGAATTATTCGCGAGCGACTTGAGGAAAAGCCCGCCCGGGCGGAACAGCTCTTCATAATTCCTCAGACCGACGAAGGCCGGAGGGGAGAAACCGTCCCAGACGCTCAGCGAAAGGATCAAGCCCTCGACGAAGGGATAGATTATGAAGACCGCAAAGAAGATGAGCGCCGGGAGTAGGAATATCCAAGCGGCTCTCCAGTCTTTCGTCGACGCTCGTTTCATGGCAAACTCCAGCGCTCTCCTCAGTCGCCGGCCGGACCGGCGGCGGAGGAGATTCGTCGAGACTCAGTTAAAGAACTTATAGCCTTTTTTCACCAAGTCGTCGAAGACTGCCTGGACGGCCTGCATGGCCTTTTCAGGTGTCGTCTGCTGACCGATCACGGCCTGAATCTGCTGCTGGAAGGCCTTGGTTATCTCGGGGGGCCATATCCAGTCGAGGAAGGTCGTCGTTTTAGGCAGAAGGTCGGTCGCGAGCGTGCTCTGGAGCGAGTCCAGTTTGGACAGCTTCACGTACTTGTTGACGCTGTTGGTGTTCCCTGTATCGATTACCAGGAACTCGCTCATCGCATCTGACGAAACGAAGTCGAGGAGCTTGAGGGCGAGGTCCATTCGCGAGGGATCGATCTTGGAATAGACCACATAGGCATTGCCGGGCCCGCCGGTGGCTTGCGCGATCACATCTTTCTTGATCAGGGGGAAAGGGAAGGCGCCGACATCATCCGCGGTCATGCCTGACTTGTACCAGCCTCCGAGCTCCCAGGTGCCGCCGTAGAACATCGCGGCCTTGCCGGAGACGAAGGCGGCTCGGGCGCTGTCCATGCTTGTACCATTGACGCCAGGTATGAAGAGATCGTCTTTGCCCATGCTGGCGAGAGCGGCCATGGCCTCGACATAGTCCGGGTCGGTGAACTTCGCCTTGCCGAGAAGAGTGTCGACCGTGCGCTCGAAGGATCGGTTCTTGGAGGTCTGGGCGAAGGTCTGGAAGAACCACATCGGCCACATGTATATGTCGCCCCCGCCCATGGCGACCGGGGAAACGCCGCTCTTCTTGAGCAGGCTCGAGGCCCGGACGAACTCATCGTAGGTCGAAGGTAGCTTTATGATTCCGGCCTTTGCGAAAAGCTGCTTGCTATAATATACGCCGCTCGTGTTCGCCGCTATAGCCGGTATTCCGTAGACTTTCCGGGAGAAAGTGTAGGGGACGAGCATATTGGGATAGAAACGGTCGAAGTACTTAATCTTGCTCGTCAGATCCATTATGATGCCTTTCTGGGCCATGAAGCGGACGTCTTGTCCATTGGCAAAGACGACATCGATCTGTGAACCCGCATTGACCGCGGCGGTGAGCACTTGCATGTAGGAATCGGACGGATAAGTCTGGAGCTTCACCTCGCAATCATTGGCCGCCGAGAATTTGTCAATGACCTTCTGCATCGAAGCGCTGCCCTGAGGGTCACAGCTGTAGACCACGAGACTTGGTTTGGCGAAGGCGCTCGTCGAATGGCACAGCAGAATGAGGCCCAGAGCCATGATGAAAAGTCTTCGCCGCGCTGAAATGCTCATCCTAAACCTCCTCGAGCTTCGGATCCGCGCGAGCGGATTCCGATGAAACCTAATAACTTCGGGGCCCAGGGCCCCGTCATTTGATAATTCCGAATTGTCCATGTAAACCTTTACATGGTCCATGAAAAGACTCGCCGCGAATTCAATCCGTCCTCCTCGTCGTTTCTCGAACGATGAGCTCGGGCTGATAGACCACTTCCATTTCCTCGACCATTTTGCCGTCATGCAAGTCCATGACGATCTCCACTGCCTTGAGCGCCATCTCTCTGACCGGCTGCCTGAGCGTGGTCAGGCGCGGGTAACTGAAGCTGGCGATCGGACTATCGTCGACGCCGAGAATCGACATCTCCTCGGGAACCCGTCTCCCGTAGCGGAATAATTCATTCATCGCGCCGATGGCCATGAGATCGTTCTGAGCCCAAATGCCGGTGACCTCCATCTTTTTCTCGACGATGTACCTGGCGGCGGCCATTCCGGAGCCGTACTCGAAGTCGCCCCTGAATACCCTCGACTCGTCCAGAGCGATGCCACTCTCGCCTATCGCGTCCCGGAATCCGAGAAGACGCGGTTCGCTCGAATCCCCGGGATTGCCGGTTATGCAGAAGAGCTTGCGGTGACCGAGCCCGATCAGGTGCTCGCCGGCGATTCGCCCGGTTTGGTACTCGTCGAGGCGGACCCGCTTGATGCTGCCGATAGGCTTGTTGCCGTATAAGAGCACGAGGGGTATCCCCATGGCCTGCAGTTTGTTGAAAAGTTGGGTATTCCTGAGTTGAGCCATGAGAATGACCCCATCGACTTTTCTGCCCAGGAGCCTTCCTACGATTCCATCTTCGGTCTGGCCGTTTCCCACTTCGGTGTTCACGAGTATCAGGGTATAGCCCCTGCTCGAAACGAACGCCTCAATATAGTTGATGACGCTCGAAAAGAACTCATGGGATATTTCGGAGATCACGAGACCGATGAAACCGCCGCTTTTCTCCTTAAGTCCTTTCGCGAGAAGGTTCGGGACATAGTTCAGTTCTTTGATGGCCTTTTCGACCTTCTCTCTCGTAGGCGCCTCGACATAGGCTGAATTTGTCACGACCCGAGAAACGGTCGCGATCGACACTCCCGCCCGTTTTGCCACCTCGATGATCGAAACCATACCCAACAGCCTCCAAAATATCCATGTAAAGCTATACGTAAAGGTTTACATGAAGATATTCCTTCGGGAAGAACAATCTGTCAAGGTTTTTTTGCCGATTTCGAAGATACAGATCCACCACGATGAAACATTAAATCGCCAGGGCTACATATCTTGCTTTTCTCGTAAGGAAAAGTACAACTACTCTTTCCGCGCGGGCCGCCGAGCCTCGGAGGCAGCCGCCGTGGATCCGGCCGCGGCCTGGAAGGAGCCCGCGACTATCCGCGACAAGATGTCGCCCAGCAGGCGCGGGGGCGCCGCCTTCGGATCGATGATGCCTTCTATGCCCAGGCCGTTCGACAGGGCGAGGACGGTCGTCGCGAGGTCCATCGCCCCCGCGCGGCCCAGCCGCGCGCCGGCCGTCGCGGCTTGAGCCTCAACGAGGTCGGCGATCCTTCCGCGCATCGCGAGCCGGCGCTGGGCGAGCTTGGCGCGCAGCTCCTCGTTCCTCGCGCAGCGGATCCAGAATTCCAGGAAGAGGAGCTGCCATGCCGGATCTGCAGCGCCGACGGCCCGCAGCTCGCGGCCCGCGGCAGCGGCCGCATCCCCGGCGGTGGCCGCCGATCCCTTCGCCGCGCGGGCTTTGGCGGCCCGCTTCTCCGCCGCTCCGCGCGCCTCCTCGATGCGCTCGTCGATCTTCGCGGCGACGAGCTCGAAGACCAATTCGTCCTTGCTCGCGAAATTCGAGTATACCGCGCCCTTGCTGAAGCCCGCCGCCTCCGCCACGCGCTCGAGGCTGGCGCCATCGTAGCCGCGCTCGGCGAATACGCCGAAGGCCGACAGGAGGAGTTTGGCTCGGACGTCCTTCTTCTTCTCGCGCCTGCGACGCGCGGGAACCGCACTTTTCGGCTCGCCCATGCCCTCTCCTTTTGAAAACCTTCGGTATTCGATACCAATAGTATTGACATTCGCGAGACTCGTCAATAGATTCGTCCCATGGAATACCGCGCGGAAATCTTCGATTTGATGCAGTGGCACTTCGAGGCGACAGGCTACAACGACCACCAGGTCCACTGCGGGATGGCGCTCGGTTCCCCTCTGGACGAGGCGGCGCTGAGGAAAGCCGTGAGGATCTCGCTCGGCGCCATGCCCATCCTGGCCACGAAATACGCTTCACTCGAAGGGCGGGCCGGATGGACGAGCCTCGAGAGCCCGGATCTCGAACGGGCCTTCGTCGCGACAGGGGACGAGGCCGTCTTCGAGTCGGAGAGGACCTTCAGGATTCGCGAGGAGGTAGGCCCGCAAGTCAGGTTCTGCCTCCTCCGCGGGAAGAGGAACTCCCTCGCCGTCACGATGAATCACATGATCTCCGACGGCTCCGGCTTCAAGGACTACCTCTACTCGGTCTGCGAGACCTACTCCGGCATCGTGCGCGGGGAGCACGCCGACCGGCCGCCCGCGGCAAAAGGCGGATATAGGGGCTTCGGCGACGTCCTGCACGCCTTCGGTCCGATCGCGAAGGCCGCTGCGTTGCTGGGGGCCGGCGGCGCCAGCAATAAGGTGGGAGGCTTCATCTTCCCCCTGGAGGCCGGAGGAGAGCTGAAGCCCTTCATCGCGACGCGGGCGATGGCCGGCGCAAAGGTCGCCCGCCTGAAGGAGTACTGCCGCGAGCGCGGAGCCACGCTCAACGACGCGGCGCTCGCCGCGTTTTATCGCATACTGGCGCGACGCCTCGGCCCTTCCGCCCTGGACGGCCTCCGGATACCCATAATGGTCGACATGAGGCGCTACCTGCGGAGCAGGGAGTTCCCCTCCCTGCGCAACCTGTCCTCGACCGCCATTACACGCGTCGGGCAGAGCGCCGGCGAGACCTTCGACGGGACCCTGCTCAAGGCGAAGGCGAATATGGACGGTCTCAAGAGGCGGAGCATCGGCCTCGGCGGATTCCTCAAGCTCTCGCTGCTGTTCTCGGTACTCGGAGACGCAGAGGCTTCCCGACTCCTTGGGCGCGGCCTCAGGAACCCTCTCATCTGCATGACCAACATAGGCGAGCTCGATTCGAGGAGGCTGGCCTTCGAGGGTACGCAGGTCGAATCGGCCTACGTGTGCGGGTCCATCAAGCACAAGCCGCATTTCCAGCTGGCCCTCAGCGGCTTCGACGGAACGGTCACCCTCAGCTCGAATCTCTACGGCAGCCCGGCGGACCGCACGACGATCGACGATTTCCTGCGCGAGGTCGAGGAGGAGCTCTCCGTCTAGCTATCGCCGCGAGCTACTCTCGACCTATCCGGCGCGGCGGCTCCGATTCCCCCTCCGCCGCGATCTCCGCCAGCCTGCGCATGGTCGCCCAGTTCCTGGTCGTCGCCGAAACCTTCAGGATCTTCTCGATGAAATTGTTCGAGCGCTTCGAATTCCCGTAGCCTTCGCCGTAATAGGAATAGACGACCCTGCCGACGACCTCGTGCCTGTCGACCTCGTTCATCGTCTCCATCAGCGTTTCCACGTCGGGCTTGGCGGGATCGTGGGACAGGAGGGTTACGTACAGGTTCTTGGGATCGCCCATGCTCTCCAGCGGGTGCGTCTCGGCGATGCGTCTCAATTCCTCGACGCTCTTGACGATCACGGCGACCTCGCGGTCGATCTTGTTCTTGATCTCCTGGCCGATCTCCGCCTCCATCTTTCTCTTGTTGACTTCCTTGCTGTCGAACAGCGCGTTGCCGCTCTGGATATAGGTCGCGACGCCGGTGAAGCCGATGTACTCGAGGATCCGCTTGAAGTCCTCCATCTTGAGGACGACCCCGCCGACATTGACGCCGCGCAGAAGCGCTAAGTACCGGGCCATATCTCTAGAGGTCCCAAATGTCCCTGAAGGCGTGTTCCCGCTCGCAATAGCGGCAGACGAATTTGGCCCCGCCGGGCTCGCCGACCTCGCTCTTGCGCAGGAACTCGGTCGTGGCGCCCTCGAGGCTCTCCGGCGCAGATATGCAGAGCTCGTTCTTGCAGGATATCTCGTCGAAGCCGTAGATGCGCGGCGGCATCGAGAGGCGGTATTTCTTGACTACCTTATGCTCGTGGACGAGGTTGAGGGTGCATCCCGGGGCGATCGCCGCGAGCTTCTTGAGCTCGCGGCCGCCGAAGCTCATCACGTCGGGCAGGGAGATTATCCCCTTGTACGTGCCCTGATTGTTGTGGAAGACGCCGTGGCCGCCGCGTACGTCCAGCTTGAGCATGCGCCGGATCGCGTCGAGGTGGCTCCAGATCTCCTCGATCGGCGCGCCGGAAGAGATGTGGTCTATCACGAGGCCGTCCTCGACGGGCTTTATGCCCACCTTGTACTCGGGCTTGGCGCGCTGGGCGACCGCCGTCTCGTGGACGAAGTCGTCCTCGAAGGCCTCCGGCGCCCTGGGCTCGCCCGCGAAGTCGGCGCCCAGGAGGCCCGACACCATCGCGATGAGGGCGATGCGCGTCCAATAGCCGTTGGCCGATTGGGCGTCCCATCCGTTCAGGGGCGTCTCGTCGAGGAAGGTGGGGTTGGTCGGCGCGGTGCGGTCGCGCGGCAGCGGATGGTAGAAGCGGCAGCCCTCGGGGAGGAGGCCCAGCATGTCTTTGCGGAAGGTCACCGACTTTCTCAGGGCGGGAGCCTTCTCGAGCACCGACTCTCCCATGCGCTCGAGCTGGAGTCGGGTGAAGTACCAGATCGGCGCGACGGCGCCGGAGGCGAGGTACTCGTCGATGGACTCGTATTCCCGGACGAGGAAGCCGTTGTCGCGCATCCTCTGCGTGTAGGCGGGCGGCATTCCGAGGATCTCGGGCGCCACGAGGTCGACCTCGACCTCGCGGAAGAGCCTGAGTCCATCGGCCTTGGAGTGGACGGTGCGGCCGTGATAAAGGTCGCCCGTGAGCGCGATGCGGATGCGCTCGTCGCGGCCGCCGAGCTGCTCCAGGAAGGAGTATTCGTCGAGGAATTCCTGCGTGGGATGTTCGTGCTTGCCGTCGCCGGCGTTGATGAAGGAGGGCCTCGGCCTGCCGCTCGCGTCGGCGAAGCGCCCGAGGGCCCCCTCGAGCCAGCGGCACACCCCTTCGAGCTTGGAACGGATCACGAAGCAGGACTCGTCGGCGTAGCCGACGAGCATCTTGACCGCGTCGGACATCGACTCGTTCTTGTTGAAGGACGAGGTGGCGGTGTCGAACAGGTTCGTTCGCGCGCCGAGGAACTTGGCCGCGTTGCGGAAGGACTCGCGGGTGCGCGTGGAATCCTCCATGAAGATCAGGTATACCGAGTAGTCCTCGTCGTTCAGCCTGAACTCGAGCGCGTCGCCCCCTTCCCGGACCGCGCGCTTTAGCTCTCCCGCTTTGCGATAGAGATAGCGCTGCTCGTCGAGGGATAGGTCGTTCACCACGGCGACCGTACGACCCTTGAAGGGCCCGTTCCTGGAACTCATCTGCTGCCTCGCTTTATGCGTACCGACGGCTGTGCATATGCTCGAGGACCCGGCGCGGAGGTTTCGATCCCCGTCCCTCCGCGGCTGTCCATTCGAAGATGGTCTTTCATCTCAAGGCTTGAGGTCCTTGATCTTCTCGAGGATGTCCGGCTTGAGGAGGGCGAAGGAGCCGTCCGGCGACTGCGCGACGATGCCCCCCGAGGCCTCGCGGAGCAAGGCGTAGGGAGCGGAAGCGTCCTTGGCGCGGGCCAGCTCGGCCAGGTCGGCGGCCGCGAACCTCGCGACATAATACTTTCCGTCCGGCGCCGCCGCGAGGGCGTAGATCGACTCGCCCGAGACGAGGACGGCGCTCTCGGGGAACATGTCCGACTTGCTCTCGGCGACCGACTCGAGGCTCGTCTTGTCGAGCTTGACCAGCTTGACTCCGCCGGGCTTGCCCTCGAGACCGGAGACGGCGACGAAGGCGTCGGGCAGCTCGGCGAGGGAACGGAGGTGGAGCGTGTTGATCCTCGATGAGCGAATCGCCGTGCCTTTGTCGGCATCGACGAATACTACCTGCGCGAGGTGGTCGGCGTCGTCCCCGACCCGGATCAGGTAGATCCCAGAGGTCGCGGCCGCACCCTTCGCCGCGACCTCCGCGGCGATGACCTGCTTCTGGTCGGCGGTGATGTCCTTGCGCTCGGCCGCGGCTTCGGCCTGCTTGGAGGCTACCGCCGCCTCGCCCGACGCTACCTCGGCCTTTTTGGCCGCGACCTCAGCCGTGCCGGCGGCGACCTGGGCTTCCTCGGCCTTGACCGCGGCCTCCTTCGTACTGAGCTCCGCCGTCGGGGCGGCGCCTCCGGCCGGGCTTCCGGCTCCCGCAGCGGGTGAGGCGGCCGGGACGCCCGGCGCCGAAGCGACGGGCGCGGCGGCAGTACCGGGCGCGGCGGCCGGCGTCAAGGCGGGGGCGGGCGTAATGGCCGCGGCCTTCGCGGCCTCCAGGGCGGCTCGATCGGCCTCAGCCTTGGCCTTCTCGTCGGCGAGCTTCTTCTCGGCCGCGGCGAGGTCCGCCTTCTGCTTGTCGAGCTCCGCCTGCTTCTGCGCGGCCTCGCGCTCCTTGACGTCCACGAGGGCCTGCCTGGCGGGGACGCCCTTGTCGGGCTGGGCCTTAAGGCTCTCGGTGACCGCCTTGTCGGAGACGGCTCCCGTATCCACGGCCCCCAGCTTGCCGGCCGCGGCGCCGGCGCTCAGGGGGACGACTATGCGGCTCTTGCCGGGCCATTCGGAATAGGAGAGGGCCAGGCCGGCCGTCTCGGGCGCGAGCTCCTTCAGCACGATATCCTTGTACTTGGAGGAGAAATATTTCATGTCGCCGCGATGCACCGCGTCGTAGACCGTGATGAAGGTGGCGAGGGTGAAAGCGTCCTTCTCGGCGTAGCCCCAGGCCGCGACGAGATAGCCCGCGATGATCCAGCGGAGGTTGCGGACGTGGTCGACCTGAGCCTCGGGCCCCAGGACGATTATATCGGCGTCGAGGCCGGTCTTGACGGAAGGATCGACCGCGCGGATCACCTGGTAGCGCGCCGCGGCGCCCGCCCGCATAGCGGCTCCGCCCGCCGGAATGGCGCGGCCGAGGGCCGTGCCCAGGCCTTCGATCTCCGCGAGGCTGTCGATGCGCGGCTCGGGCCCCTCGTAGTCGATGAAGACGACGCTCGACGCGCCTACGCTCTCTATCTCGGCTCTGTCCGGAGAGAGGGCGCCGACAGCCTGGGCGATGGCCATGGCGGAAGAGAGGGAGAGTAGGACGGCTGCGAAGGCCAGGACGCGAAGCTTCATGCTTTTTCTCCTTATTGCGAGGCGCCGGAGATCCGCCCGAGGGCGGCCGCGGCGCGGCTGCGAACGGGCTGACCGTAAGGCAAAGTCGCCAGCCTGACGAGGGCGCGAAGGCCGTCCCCGCTCGGAGCAGACCCCGAGCGGAGCGACATGCCTTCGATCGCGGCGACTATGGCGAAGGCAGTCCTCTCGTCCACCGGCCGCGCGGCCGCGGAAAGGAAAGACGACATCGACGACCCGTCCGGATCCACGCCGAGAAGGGCGAGGGCCTCGCAGGCCGACGCCCGCACCGAAGGGTCGGCGTCGGACTCGACTGCCCGGAAGAGCGGCTCGCGATAGGCGGGCGATCCCAGGCTCCCGAGAAGATAGCAGGCCCTCGACCTCGGCAGTGGATTGGCGCCCCAACGCCGCTCCTCCTGGGAAAGATCGCGGTCCAGCGCCCTCGTGGCTACCGCCGCGCAGTAGGCCGCGGCTTCCGGCTCGTCCTCTCCAATAGTACCCGATCGCAGGGAATTTTCAATATCCGCGAGGCGCCTTAGCTGGTCTTCGGGATCGGCGGCGAAGGGATCGAACAGTAGGAGCCTCGAGGCGACATCGGGTAAAGCCGGATAGGGAGGCAGCGCGGGGAGGCGCGGCGGGCCCAAGGGCTTCTCGAAGCGGTAGGCGGCGAGGACCCAATCCGAGCCCGACGAGAAAGCCAGGCCCGCGGGCGAGACCGCCGGCGTCCCCGAGGCGCCGGGTATGCCCAGCTCGCGGAAAGTCTCCCCCGACAAGGAAAGAGAGACCGCCCTCCCCCGGCCGACCGCCACGAGGCGGTCGGCGAAGAGAAAAAGCCGCCCCTTCGCGCAGCCGGTCTGGACAGCCCACAATGCCTCGCCCCCGCCCGAGACCGCGAAGGCTATGCCCGATGCGTCCAGCCCGTAAAGAACGGACCCGTCCCAGGCGGCGGAGAGCGGGACGGCGCGGGCGCGGTACATGGCCTTGATCCCGCCATCGGCCCCGAGGAATAAGATACGACCGTCGGAAAGTCCGGCCGCCAGACAGGCCGCTTCCTTTCCCTCGCCGGGCGGAAGGGCCAGGGGGTACAGCAGGGCGGGCACGGCGCCGAGGGGAGCCTTCGCCAGGACTTCGCCGTATGGCGACAGGATGAGCAGGGTTCCGTCCTCGAGGCCGAGACAGGGCCTGCCCGAGCCGTCGACGGCCGGAGGGCAGGACGCCGCCGCGGAGAGGGGGAGGCTCCACAGGCGGCGGCCGGCGGGGTTCAGGCATATCAAGCTATTCCCCGAGAGCGCAAAGGCTCTCCCGTCGGAGCCGAAGGCGGGCGGAAAGACGGATGCGGCGCCCGAGACGGGCTCGATCGGGGCCTGCCAGGCCAGGGCGCCCATCCGCGTATAGGCCGAGAGCTTGTCGCCCCCCAGGATCACGAGGACGCGCCCGAAGGGATCCAGGGCCATGAGCGAGAGCGGCTTTTCGGGAAGGATGACCCGCGCGGCCAAAGTCCCTTTCTCGGTGAGCGCGTAGAGTGAAAGATCCTCGGAAAGGAGCCAGGCCGCGGCGGGAGAGGAGCTCGAGTCGAGGATGGGTCCCGCGAGGGCGAGACCGCCGGCCGGAAGCCGAAAGGCGGGATCCAGAGGCGCGACGCCGGCTTTCGCCGCGATATCCATCGCGACGGGCGCCGCGCCGCCGCGCGCTACGACGCCCATGCAGAGTGCCGCGATGAGCGACGCCCGCTCAGCGCAGGACGAAGCGCGCATTGCACTCCACGTGGCTCGTCTGGGGGTAGAAGTCGAAGGCTTTGAGGCTCTGGAGGGAATAGCCGGCCTTCACCAGGTCGCCCGAGTCCCTCGCGAGAGTGACCGGGTCGCAGGACAGGTAGACTATCGTACGCGGCCTGGATGCGGCGAGCCATTCGCGTACCGGCGGAGCGAGGCCCGTCCGCGGGGGATCCAGGACGACTAGGTCGAAGGGCCGCTTCGCCGAATCGGTCCGCACCCAATCCTCGACGGGCATCGAGGAAAATTCGTTCCCTTTTCCCGGCACGTTGGCCTTGGCCAGCTCGAGGGCGTAGGGATTCTGCTCGACGCAGACTACGGTGCCGAAGGAGGGGGCGAGGAAGCGCCCGAAAAGGCCGACGCCGCAGTAGAGGTCCGCGGCGCGCCTGCCCGACAGCCCCGCGACGGCGTCGGGGACGAAGTAGTCCAGGAGGTAGAGGTTGCTCTGGAAGAAGCCCCTGACGTGGAATCTGATGGCTTGGCCGGCGACGGACACCTCAACGAGGCCCTTCTCGCCCTCGATCCAAACCTCGTCGCCGTAGCCGAAGACGAGGAAGCGATCTTTGCCTCGAAAGACGGCCTCCAGCTCCGCGTAGGCCCTCGCGCTGCCCGCCCTCTCCTCGATCCAATCCTGGATCGGGCGGAGAGCCACCATGCAGGTCGGCGCCTCGACCACGTCCGAGGAGCCCCGCTTCATGAAGCCGAGGCGATGCTCCTTCGTGAAATGGAGCTGCAGCCGGTTGCGATATGCGAAGGGCAGCGAGGGCACGGCCGCTATCTCGCCGGTCTCGACCCGCGCAGTGCGCGCGAAGGCCTCCGCGACGATGAGGGCCTTCTCCTCGACCTGGCGCGTGTAGGAAAGATGCTGGAGGTTGCAGCCGCCGCACTCGCGGTAGATCGGGCATGGAGGCTCGACCCGGTGCCGGCTCGGCTCGAGGACCTCCACCAGCCTCGCTTGGGCGTAGTCGCGCCGTCCCGACGCGATCGAGGCGAGCACGGTCTCGCCCGGCAGGGCGAAGGGCACGAAGACCGCCTTCCCGTCGAGGAAGGCCAGTCCGTCGCCCCCGGCGACGAGCTTCTCGATGCGAAGCCTGACCGCGCCCGGATCCTTCATCCGATGCTAGCCCCGGCGCCCCGCGCCATAGGCGGGCGCATATCGCGCGGCGGCCAGGACCGCCTCGACCATGCTGACGGCGCTCGCCTCGCCCTTCCAGGCGATGTCGAAGGCCGTTCCGTGGTCCACGCTCGAGCGGAGGAAGGGGAGGCCGAGAGTGAGGGATACCGTCCTCTCGAAATCGAGTGTCTTGCAGGCGATGTGCCCCTGGTCGTGGTAGAGCGAAAGCACCGCCGCATAGCGTCCGGACCGGGCGAGATGGAAGACCGAATCCGCCCCTACAGGCCCCGCGACGGCCATCCCGCGCGCCCGGGCCTCGACGATTGCGGGCTCTATCTCTCGACCCTCCTCGTCGCCGAAGAGGCCGTGCTCGCCGCAGTGAGGATTAAGGCCGGCGACGACGAGATCCCCGTCGAGGCCGAGGCTCCGGAGGGCGGCATGGCAGCGTTCGATGTAGTCGACGAGGCGATCCTTCGTGACGAGATCGCAGGCCTTGCGAAGCGAGACGTGCCTCGTGAGGAAGAAGACGCGCAAGTCCAGAGTCTCGAACATGGTGAGAGGATCGTCGACTCCCGCGACGGAGCCGAGCATTTCCGTGTGGCCGATATGGGGAACCCCCGCCGCGGATACCGACTCCTTGTTGAGAGGCGCCGTGGCGACGGCCAGCGCGTCGCCGGCCATGGCCGCGCGGGCGGCCGCCTCGACGTACTCCCAGGCGGCGCGACCGCAGGCCGCCGACACCTTCCCCGGCTCGAAGGAAGAGGGATCGGCGTTGGCGAGATCGACCAGCCTCGCGTCGCCCCAATCGCGGGGCTCGACGCCCGCGAGCGAGGCCGCCCGGCGCATGACCCGAGCGTCGCAGTAGACCGCGCATCGCGCCGCGGCGCG
>Ga0181520_10001124_pt1 | contig 56117 bp, 70 predicted proteins | sample PEATcosm2014_Bin_29_FD_132451 | JGI IMG/M metagenome (GOLD analysis project Ga0181520, IMG submission 132451) | Peatland microbial communities from MTU Mesocosm Facility, Houghton, MI, USA - PEATcosm2014_Bin02_30_metaG | ecosystem: Environmental > Terrestrial > Soil > Wetlands > Peat | place... | reverse complement strand
TGCCCCAGAAGTCCTCACGGCCTCTCTGTGTTCCAATGGGGTTGAAAACGGGGTGACGAAGGAACAGGCTGAAGCCCGCATATTCATTGGGTGAAACCCCTTTTTTGCCCCCGCTGTAAGAATTCCTTTGAGTCCACTTGCGTCTATTTTGGTGCTTTGTTGTTTCTGTAAGCGATTGATAAAAAACGTTATATACACTTTCCCAAGCTGAATGTCGCCGGTTCGATCCCGGTCTCACGCTCCAGTTTCTTAACGATTCCAGTCACTACCCCACCTCCTGGATCTTCATCACGAAACAGGTAACCGTCTTTTCTCCCGCTACCAAAATCTGATGGGGAAGACCAGCTGGCACGTGAGCTATCTCACCAGCCTTAAGCTCTTGGCGATTACCGGCCTCGATGGAGTCCCCGCGCGATACGCCCGGCTCAACGATTCGCGCGCGGGTCAGAGTGCCGCCGGTCACCAGTGTTGCAAAGCCGGCGAGTACGAAAAACAAGACCGCAAAATCCTGATACATTACGGCCTCGCTGTCGCGGCTGCGAAATGAGAGTATTGCAATGTGCCGCGGATACTCGCGTAGTGTTTCGCTGGCCGAGCCGTCTCCAAATCTGGCCATCTTTTTTAGATAGGCCGCGCGCTCAAGGAGAATGGCAGGCGGCCAATGATCGACCGGGGCACGCTTTTGAACTTTGGGAGCGATCTCCTCCAGCGCGATGTCCTTCAATAACTCCTTCGCCAGATTGTCCATCTCGACTCCCTTCATGAATTTGCCGATTGGCGGCGATTCCTTGCTATTGCAGGCCGGCCAGCTCGCGCGCCCGCTGGAACACAGTTAGAAACATGGGCCGCGTGAGCTTGCCGGTGTTGGTGTTTTGCAGCGAGGGGTGATAACTGGCGATGACGGTGAGGCCGCCGGGAAGGGCGTATTCGGCGCCATGCGCGAAGCCGAGCCGGGCGCGCGCCGGCAACTTCCCGGTTCGCTCGGCATGAGCCAGCAGTCCATCGAATGCGATACGGCCCAGGCACACCACCACGCGCAGATTCTTAAGCAAGCTGAACTCTTGGTCGAGCCAGGGAGCGCAGTTGCGCTGCTCCTCCGGCGTGGGCTTGTTGGCCGGCGGCGCGCAACGAACTACGGCGCTGATCCATAAATCGGTGAGCTTCATCCCGTCGTTGCGGGAAGTGGCGAAGGGTTGCGAGGCAAAGCCAGCCTCGTGGAGCACGGGAAAGAGAAAGTCGCCCGAGCCATCGCCGGTGAAGGGGCGGCCGGTGCGGTTGGAGCCGTGAGCTCCGGGCGCCAACCCCAATGCAAGTACTTGCGCCTGCTCGTCGCCGAAGGAGGGTACGGGCTTTCCCCAGTACTCCCAATCCGCGTAGGCGCGGCGGCGGACGCGGGCGACTTCGGCGCAGTATTCCCTGAGGCGAGGGCAACGATCGCAGGCGACAATCCGAGCATTCAGGGTTTTCAGAGTGAGGGCGCCGACGGTCATAAGGAAATTCTACGGCCCAACTGCCCGTTCGCTTGAACCGGCTCGAACTCTAGAGGGCTGTGCCATACTGGGTTTGTCTTTGCGATTCCAGCCAGGGCCGGAGCAGAATCTCATGCCGGGAAAAGCCAATCCGGAGTTCTTGCGTCGCGCAATCAGCCTGGCCACGGAGAATGTGGTCACGGGCAGAGGCGGGCCGTTTGCAGCCGTGATTGTGCGCGACGACAAGATCGTGGGCGAGGGCGTGAACACCGTGACGGTATCGCATGACCCGACAGCACATGGGGAAGTGAATGCAATTCGCGCGGCGGCCCGGGCACTGGGTACATTTACGCTGGCCGGTTGCGAACTCTACACCAGTTGCGAGCCTTGCCCGATGTGCCTGGCGGCGGCGTACTGGGCGCGGCTTGACGGCATCTACTACGGCGCCAGCGCAGCGGATGCGGCTCGCGCCGGCTTCGACGATGCATTCCTCTATGAGGAGCTACGGAAGGAGCACAACGCGCGCTCTATTCCCTCAACGCAGTTGCTTGGGGGTGAAGCTTGGGCCAGCTTTCAGATGTGGATGGATTCGGCGAACAAGATCGAATACTGACAGCTGCTCCTAGCCTATAGCGCCTCGCCCCGCCGCAATTCCTGGCATCCCCAGTTCGTAATGTTCTTTGAGGTACTTCGGAATCCGGCTCTTCAACTTGCATTTGCGAGGATGTGGGCCCTTGCAATGTAAAATTGTGGATAACGGATGATGCAACCCACCTCACCGTCTGCCGTCGCAGCTTTCCCCACCACAGGGGAGCCGGTGTTGCGGGTTGAAAATGGGAGTTCGCGCCAAGCGAGCGATTCCAAACAGGACCCGATCATCCAGGTCGAGGGTCTGCGCAAGACCTACCAGACGGCTCGCGGTTCCCTCGATCTTTTTGACAACCTCAATCTGCGGATCGATCCCGGCGAAATGGTCGCTATTGTCGGCCAGTCGGGCGCGGGAAAAAGCACGCTTTTGCACATTCTGGGCGCGCTTGATGCTCCGTCCGCGGGGACTGTATACTGCGCCTCAACCAATGTGGCCAGTCTTTCTCCACGGCAGGCAGCGGCCTTTCGCAACCGGGAGATCGGTTACGTTTGGCAGTTCCATTACCTGCTACCGGAGTTTACGGCGCTGGAAAACGTGGCCATGCCGCTGCTGGCACGCGGAAAGGTAAAAGCCGGGGCCCCCGGCGATGCCCAGAGGGCGCCCTCTTCGTCGCTGGGGTGGAAACGCGAGGCGCTGGCAGTGGCGGCTAACTGGCTGAGGGAGGTGGGTTTGGAAGAACGTGGAGCCCATCGCCCCGGCGAACTATCGGGCGGCGAGCAACAGCGAGTGGCGCTGGCTCGGGCGCTGGTGAACAACCCCCGGCTGTTGCTGGCCGACGAACCCACGGGCGACCTGGACGAAACGACGGCCGGCATGGTGTTCGATCTGATTGAACGGCTGCACATGAGCCACGGTCTCACCTCAATCCTGGTGACGCATAACCTTGACCTTGCCGCCCGATGTACGCGAGCATTGCGACTAGAGAGCGGCAGATTGGCTCCATTAGAAGCCAGGCAATAAAACAGGAAACAGACCTATTCCCCGAAATCGTTTGAAGGAAAAGCACCCAGCAGGGTGGTTTTTGAGTCTTAATAGTAAGCAACCTGGAAAAGAACAATTCTGGGCTCTTCCAGGGTGAAGAGGGATGGATGGGAGTCTTCAGGCAGCAAGAGCGCCGAGGGCTCGTCGGGCAAAGGTCGTTCGGGACCATCCAAAATTAGTCGCTCGGAGGCATGGCTGGCGTTTTCCATGGCGTCTCCGGCGGCGATGTTAGAGAAAGGGCGCGCGCAGGTTGAGCCGAGGCCGGAAAATTAACCGGACGGCTACTCCAGCCGAGAGCCTGGGGTAAACCCCGATAAGGGGGGGAGTACACAAATGTTCGAACGCTATACGGAGAAGGCACGGCGCGTGATCTTCTTCGCGCGGTATGAGGCCAGCCAATTCGGCTCGCCCTATATCGAGACCGAGCACCTGCTGCTCGGGCTGCTGCGCGAGGACAAGGCGTTAACCAACCGTTTTCTGCGCTCCCACGCCTCGGTTGAATCGATCCGCAAGCAGATCGAGGCACACACTACCATTCGCGAGAAGGTCTCGACGTCGGTAGATCTGCCGCTTTCAAACGAGTGCAAGCGGGTGCTGGCCTATGCGGCGGAAGAAGCCGAACGGCTGGGCCACAAGCACATTGGGACTGAACATTTACTCTTGGGCCTGCTGCGTGAAGAGAAGTGCTTTGCTTCTGAAATTTTGCAGGAGCGCGGCTTGAAGCTGGCGCAGATTCGCGAAGAGCTGGCGCGCGTGACGCAGGAAAAGGCTCCGCCGCAGCAGCGTCAGCGCGAGTCGAGTTTGCTGGCCGAGTTTAGCCGCGACTTGACGCAAGCAGCGATGGATGGACAGCTCGATCCATTGGTGGGCCGCGATAGCGAACTGGAGCGCGTGGTGCAGATTCTTTGCCGGCGCACGAAGAATAATCCCGTCCTCATTGGTGAGCCCGGCGTGGGCAAGACGGCAATTGTGGAAGGGCTGGCGCAGAGGATTGCCGACGGCGAAGTGCCTTCATTCCTGGCAGACAAGCGCGTGCTTGGCCTGGATCTTTCGCTGATTGTGGCGGGCACGAAATATCGCGGGCAGTTTGAAGAGCGGCTCAAGACCATCATGAAAGAGCTAATGGAGAACCAGAACTCCATCGTCTTCATCGATGAGCTGCATACGCTGGTGGGCGCGGGTTCGGCGGAGGGGTCGCTGGACGCGGCCAACATTCTGAAGCCGGCGCTGTCGCGCGGAGAGATTCAATGCATCGGCGCAACGACACCGGGCGAGTACCGCAAGTCGATCGAGAAAGATCGCTCGCTGGAGCGGCGCTTCCAGGCGGTGAAGGTTCCACCGCCAAACGAAGCCGACGCGATCAAGATTATCCACGGCATCAAGGACCGCTACGAGAAATTTCACGCGGTCAGCTATACCGATGCTGCCGTGGAGTTTGCGGTGTCGCATTCGAATCGGTACATTCCGGATCGGTTCCTGCCGGACAAGGCGATCGACTTGATCGATGAGGCGGGCGCCCGCGTAAAGTTGCGCCAGACCTCATTGCCTGAGGAAATCACCGAGGTTCAGAAGCGGATCAAGTTCATTGTGCACCGCATGGATTCGGCGATTGCCAATCACGAGTTCGAGAAGGCGCGGTTCTACTCCGACGAGGAACGCAAGGAGCGCGAGAACCTGCGCGCATTGCGCGACAAGTATCACCTCGACGATTCGGCGGCAGGCATTGTGGGCCGCGAGGACATTGAAGATGTGGTGAGCCGGTGGACTGGCGTTCCGGTGAACAGCATCAAGGAAGAAGAGACGCAGAAGCTGCTGCGGGTGGAAGAAGAGCTGCACAAGCGCGTGATTTCGCAGGAGAAGGCGATCTCGGCGCTGGCGCGCGCAATCCGCAGGTCGCGTGCCGGGTTGAAGAGCCCGAGCCGGCCGATCGGAAGCTTCCTGTTCCTCGGTCCGACGGGCGTTGGCAAAACAGAGATGGCGCGGACGCTGGCGCAATTCCTGTTCGGGTCGGACAAGGCGCTGATCCGCTTCGACATGTCGGAGTTCATGGAGAAGCATTCGGTGTCGAAGCTGATCGGTTCGCCTCCGGGTTATGTGGGCTACGAGGAGGGCGGCCAGTTGACGGAACGCGTCAAGCGTTCGCCTTATTCGGTGGTTCTGCTGGACGAAATCGAGAAGGCGCATCCAGATGTGTTCAACATCCTGTTGCAGGTGTTTGAAGATGGGCAGTTGACGGATGGGCTCGGCAACACCGTCGACTTCAAGAACGTCATCCTGATCATGACTTCGAACATCGGCGCGAGGCACCTGATGAAGAAGCAGGGGCTGGGCTTCCAGAGCGACCGCGAAGACATCGTTTCGGACAAGGTGGAGGAGTTAGTGAAGCAGGAGGTCAAGAAGACCTTCAATCCCGAGTTCCTGAACCGTCTCGACGAGGTGATTCTCTTCCAGTCGCTGTCGGATGGCGACCTGATCCAGATTGTCGAGTTGATGGTTCAGCAGTTGAACGCGAACCTGGCGCAGAAGGCGATCACCATCTCGGTGACCGAAGACGCCAAAAAGTGGATTCTCGACAAGACTCTCGTCGATCGCAGCTACGGCGCGCGCCCATTGCGCCGCGCATTGCAGCGATACGTCGAAGACCCCTTGTCGGAAGCCCTTATCGCCGGACAAATTACCGACCGGCCGGCGTTTCTCGAAGTCTATCTCGAAAACAACCAGCTCTTCTATCGCCCGGTAAGCGCGGACGAGAGCGGGAGCGAGGAAAAGGCGGCTGGGGTTCTGTTGTTCAGCGCCTGAGGCTCTTTCCAATCGAAACTAGACGGCCCCCGACTAGCCCGCCGGGGGCTTTCTTTTGGGCGATTACGGCGGTCTTAGAAACGAAAAACCCAAGCGTTTGGGTTTTATGAAAAATTTGTTTGATGCCGACGGTCCTGAGGGTTGGCGGGTTACGCGTTGTTGTTTATCCGAACGACCACCGGCCAGAATACGTGCATGTGATCGGGCAACGGCATGAAGCTGTCTTCGAGTTGAGCGGCCTTAGCAGACTGTGACGCTTCGTGAAAACTACGGGTTTGCGCGGCGCGACCTGGCCAGGATTGAACGCGAGATGCTTAAGAGTCTGGCCGCGCTTTTGAACGAGTGGGAGGGAATCCATGGAACAGAATGATCGGTTCAAGATCGCGAACCGGAAGGCGCATGAGTTGCATGCCTCGCATCCGCATGCCGTGAGCGCACGCTATGATCGCGGCATCGCTCGTGTCGTGATCACGCTCAATACCAATCTTGACGTAGCATTCTCGCCCCGCGATGCTGAAGGGCTGGAGAATGCATCGCCTGCCCAGTTGGATGCAATCGAGATTTCCCTCTCGGGATTTGGCATCCATTTTCCGAAACTTGACGCGGATATCTATCTGCCTGCGCTTCTGGAGGGATTTCCCGGTTCAAGAAAGTGGATAGCCGGGTGCCTCATGGTCCAGATTCTCGGACCTGGGAGACTACGAACTACCAAACTTCCAGCTTGAAGTCCCGATACTCGCGAATCAACTCGAAATCCGCGCGGTTGGAAGTAATCAGCCGCGCCCCGTGCATCCGTGCCGTCAGCGCAATCAGCACATCGAAATGCAGATCGCGCAGCTTGTGGGGCTCGAAACCGTGGTCCTGCTGTATCTTTGCAAGAATCTGGCCGGACTCCAGCCAGCAATTCTCCGTCGGCGTCAGTACGGGGCGGCTCGCTTGGAGTGCGCGAAGAAACTGTCGTTCGGAAGAGAGGGTTGCACCGCGCCAAAGCTCCGCCAGCACCACCGAAGAGTTTCGTATACGCCCTGGATACTGGGCCATGCGGTCTGAGTGACGAGCGGTGCGCTGATTGTCGATCAGGACCGAGGTATCGAATAGAACGATCTCATTCATCGCTGCCTGCGAACCTAAGCTTGCCTTCGTATTTCTTGATCAGGTCCTTGAATCGCCGATTGCCCACAATTTCGCGCAGAGCAACATGCACGGCTTCCGTCCGTGACTTGACCCCAAGCGCGCGCACCGCCTCGTCCGCCAGCTTGGTATCCAACCGAATCGATGTAAGGGTGACAGCCATCTCCGCTCCTCCTGTATATACAAATATTTCTCTTTATATATACAACTGTCAAGGCCTGGGCGGCGCGCTGCCCACCCTTCATTTGCCTTCCCGCCTTAGCCAGGAACAGCCGGCGACCTCATCCTTGAATCGTTCTCCGATTCAAGGGCGTGATGCCGCGAACCCCGACCCGGAATTCCCAATTCCTCCGCGGCCACCTCCCGAAAAGGGCGAAGTGGTCATTCCGGCTCAGCAACCCTTAGCTGAATTCAGTAATCCTATGAGTCGGAGGGGAAGAATGAAAACCAACCTGGCGCAACGCCTTCGATCGTGGTCAATGATTACCCTCCTGATCTGCCTTTGGCAACCGGGCGCTCAGGCAGACCCCGTAGCAGTTCGCTACACGAGGGGGACCATTCACGGACTTCTCGAGTTGCAAACGGAAGATGGCCACGTTGTCGCGTCGGGAGATCTTGTCCAGGTCGTCCATGGCAGCCAGGTTACTGCGCAGTTGACCTTCCATTTCAAAGATGGCTCAATCGACGATGAAACCACAGTCTTCTCGCAACGCCGCAACTTCCAGCTCATCACCGATCACCACATACAGAAAGGCCCTTCGTTCCCCCAGCCAATCGACCTCTTCATCGACTGTCGCAGCGGCAAAGTCACGGTCCACTCCACAAATAAAGATGGCAAGGAGGAGGTCAAGACCAGCCAACTTCACCTGCCGCCGGACCTGGCGAACGGCCTCGTTTCCGCCATCGTTGAGAACCTCCGGCCCGGCGCCCCGGAAACAAAAGTCTCCATGCTGGCCGCCACACCCAGCCTGCGCCTGGTCACGCTGTCCATCTCTTCCCGTGGCGAAGAGTCCTTTTCGGTGGCCGGTGCTCCTCGAAAGGCAAACCATTCTGAGATCAAGATCGAACTTGGCGGAGTCGCGGGCGTAGTGGCGCCCATGATCGGTAAACAGCCGCCCAATATTCAAATCTGGGTTATCGGCGGGCAAGCTCCCACGTTCGTTAGAGAACAAGGCCAACTCTACGAGGATAGCCCGATGTTCACCATCGAACTAGCCGGCCCCACCTGGCCGGACTCGCCCAGTTCCGGCAAATAGAGCCTATCCTGAGCTCGGTGGAGCGGCCGGATTTCGCGTTTGGCACGACATGCGCTTTTTGCTCGAGATCTGCCAACCCCAAACAAGAATGAGGAATCCTCATGCATATGAGAACAAACGGTCAGCTACTAGCGGCGCTCCTGGCAACCGCTCTGGTTTGCACACCAGCTCTTGGATTCAGTAGACCCTCTAGCCCGAACCAGGACAGCGGCGCAAAGCAGGATCTGAAGGACGCGGGGCACGAAACCAAAGATGCCGCCAAGGACACCGGCCACGCCGTGAAGAAGGGAACCACCAAGGCCTACGACTCGACGAAGCACGGCACAGAAAAAGACTACGATGCGTCGAAAAAGGGCACTGAGAAGGCCTACGATAAAACAGCACATGGCACAAAGAAGGCCTACCACGCCACGGCAAACGGCACAAAGAAGGCCGCGACCAAGACCAAGGACACGACCAAGGGCGCGGTGGACGGCGCCAAAGAGGGTTCAAGGGAGCCGCAGAAATAGCTAGCCGCGGAGAATGGCGGAAGGCCTTTTTGAGCTCTACGCGCAGGACTATGATGAAATTCGTACTTCACAGTCATGCGAGGAGACACTGATGAGCCAAAAGCAACCTGCCATCGATAACCAGGGACGCCGCGAGTTCTTAAAGACAGGCGGAGCTGTAACCGCCGCATTCCTTACCTCCTCAGCTCTCGCCGCTGAAGCTCCGAAGTCTCTCCCCGCCCTTCCATCGAATCCCGTGACTCCCACCGCCATGCCCACTCGCAACCTGGGCAAGACCGGCTACAAGGTCGGCATCTTTTCGCTGGGCGGACAAGCTGCTCTCGAAATGCCCAACAACGAAGCCGTTGCCGTGCCCATCATCGAGCGCGCCCTGGACCTCGGCGTCAACTACATCGACACTTCATCCATCTATGGCGGTCCCGATCGCTGGAGCGAGCAGTACGTGGGCAAGGTCATGGCCCACCGCCGCAGCCAGGCCTTTCTCGCCACCAAGACGAAGGAACGCACCCGCGACGGCTCCATGCGCATGATCGAGAAGTCGCTGCAACTGCTCCAGACCGATCATGTCGACCTCTGGCAGTTGCACGATATTGGCACTCTCTTCGACGTCAACGAGGTCTTCGCCAAGGGCGGCGCCATGGAAGCCCTTGTTGAGATGAAAGGCCAGAAGGTCGTCCGGCACTTGGGCCTCACCGGCCACTACCGCCCCGACGCGCTCATGGAAGGTATCCGCCGTTATCCCTTCGACACTGTTCTCATGGCCATGAGCGCCGCCGACCCGCACCATTTCAGTTTCAATGAGGCGCTTCTGCCTCTCGCTGTCGAACGCCAGATGGGCATCATCGGCATGAAGGTCCCAGGCCGTGGCCGTTTGCTTTCAAACTGGACTCCGCAGCCACTCGAACTGCAGGCAAAGATGTGGGAAGGTATGGTGCCCGCGCCCACCCCCGGAACCCTCACCATGCGCGAAGCCATGTACTACACCCTGTCGCGCCCGGTGAGCACCATCATCATCGGCTGCGATTCGATTGCTCAATTGGAAGAGAATGTGCACCTGGCGCGCGAGTTCACTCCGCTCAGCGATCCTCAGGCAGCGGCAATCGTCGCGCGCGCCGAACCAGTCTCCAAGCCGTCGCTCTTTTTCCGCTTTTACGACCGGCCTTGAGAGATCTCCGAGTAGGCCGATGTTCGATCATGATTCTTCCACTGGAGATTCGCCGCTGGAAAAAATGTCCTGCTACTCCAACTGGCTCGTCTTAACCCCCAGCGCGGCAAAGTCCACCGTCCCCAACCCGCGCGCAGCCGCCATCTGCAGATAAGGCAGTCGCTCGGGGTCAAGATCCCAATAGGCCTTGGCCACGTAAGCATCGATCGCTACTGGATCGGTTCCGGCCACCATTGTTTTCTTCAAGGCCACGTCTTCAAGGTTGCCGCCCGTTGGGCCGTTGCGCAGCAGAACCCGATAGCAGTCCATCAATGTGACCGTGGGCAGCATAAAGCTGGCCAGGTCCGCAAGACTCTGGTGAATCTGCTGGTGCAGGCGATTGCGTTCCCCTCCCAGAATGCCGTACCAATTCTTCATTCCCAGCGTCGCGCCCACAAGCCCGTGATGTTTTGCGATGGGCAGATTGAAGATCTTGTCCGCTTCAAGAAATGGTTTGAATATGGGCCAGCTCTTCAGTACAACGCCGCCCATGTCCACCTCTCTGAAGAGTTCGGGGTCGGGAAGAATCACTTCCGCGCCCTCTGCCCGCGCCGCAGCCTGAATGCCCGAGCGCTGAAAGCAGCGCCGCGGTTCATTGCAGCTCACGTCGGTCACAATCACGCGCTTTGCGCCGGCCTGCCAGCATTGCCGCACCACCTCCGCCACTACTTCGGGATTGGTGTTGGCCGCCTGCTCCGGCGTGCGATCCCAGGCGATATTCGGCTTCAGCACCACCACGTCCTGTCGGCTCACAAAGCGGCGAATCCCGCCCAGATTCTCAAGCGCCTGCTGCACCAAGGCGCGCGGCTCCCCACCCTGAACGACAGTGATCTGCGGCAGCTTGGCATCCGCGGCTATACGATGATCGCGCCGCGCTTGTTCGGCCTGGGCAGGAACCGGCCGAAGGCTATGCTCGCTGAGCCAGACGCCCGCGCCCGCGGCCCCGGCGGCCACTCCGCCCAAACGCAACAGTTGCAGCATCGCGTCCCGCCGCGTCATATGCGGCACGGGTGGCTTCGTATTCTTCTCACTTGCCGTTCCGGCTTCCCCATCCATCTTCGTTCTCCACGTCACACTTCAATCAACTTGATGCGTTTTGGATCGTTGACACCTAACTTATGTTCGGCGTCGGCGGCAGTGTCAATGTAGCGCGGCGCGCGTCCCGCGGTCTCAAGCGTCGGCAATCCCGCCGCAACGCGCTTGCGATCCAATATCTGCAATGCAGTGTGATCCACGGCCACGCGATCTTCCCCAACAATCAGCGCATTCGGATACCAGAGGTGCTCGGGACGAAATCCCGGTCCACCCTGATAGATCGACGATAAGGCGTCGCCGATTGTGATGCAGACTCTATCTCTGATTAACGGTATGCAATTCAGGTCTGCCACTGCGGGATTGCAATTGTTGCCGTGCAGCGTGTCCGGCCGATCCACCACGCCGTACATGTTCTTCATGGAAAACGTCATGCCCGCCAAATCGTGGTCTTTCAGGATCGGCACATTGATAACGACCGCGCATTCGCGAGTCAGAATCTTCGACAACCGGACGTGTGCCACGCCAAACGATTCCTGCTCTGCTTCGAAGCCCGCAATATCGCTGCCAAAGCAACGAACTTTGCTTCGGTCGGTATTGATTTTCAGACCGCAAGCCTCAAGGTCTCGCGCGTTGCGATCCCACACCACGATATTGCCCGCGGACACGCCTGCCTGTTGCAGACGTTCGCAAATTGCCTGCACCAGCACGGCGTGGGTCGAGATTCCCCTGCCGCCCAGCCCGTTCACCTTGATGCCGACCACTCTGTTTTTGACAACGTTCGGAAACCCGATGAGCTTCCACGCCTCCATCGGTTTCTGGCGTCCGAAATAGCTGGTCACGGCCCGGTCCAACAGTGCGAGCACGCGGTTCTCATCCAACTGCGAACCCGCGCCGTGAAGCGCCTCATCCCTGGCCACCACAACCCGCGGCTTGCTGTTCTCTCCACTCTGAGCCAGCATGCCCGCTAGTCCAAGCCTGGTCTGCGAACCAAGCAGCACGGCCCCTGTCGCTGCACTCTTCAAAAACTCCCGGCGATCCTTCATTCCGTCCCCCATATGCTCTTGGCTCAATCCTCAACCAAGCCGGCGTTGTCCCAGTACGTGATCTTCAAATCCCAGCAGGTACCACATTCCACGACCGGAAAACCTCCCGGTTATCGTCTTCCTCAAAAGTCGTTTCATCAGCTTCATCGCATCGGCAAGCGTCGTAAGGAAGCCTTCTCTGGACCGCCCTGCGTGCAGCACTTTCACCCCATTCGCCAGCAGAATATTCACTACTTCACGAACGTCGGGAAGGTAAACATGCGTCGGGTCGTCGCAGAACTGCAGTGTTTCATCCTCCGACGAAGGCAGCGACAAACTACGTAGCGAAGGAAATGCAATCCAGATGTATCCTCCCGGCTTCAACTTTGAGCAGAGCGCAGCCAAAACCGGCGCCGGCTCTCGAATATGCTCCAGCACATGATTCAGAATCACGAAATCGTAACTGCCGTCCGGAATCTCCGCATACCCCGAACTGTCCGAGCCCAGCAGATAGAACGCGTCCATCGCCGCATCGTCTTCGCCGCTCAAGTTGTAGCGCTGAATATCCGCGCCCGTGTAATGGCACCCAGGAAACCAGCGCTTCTTCACCGAGGGTGAATTATTGCCGCAGCCGATGTCCAGAATCCGAATGGAGGCTGAGGAAAGCCTGTGCCTCACATATTGGAACTTCATCGGGCAATGCGGCATCGCAATCCTCGCGTCCGTCAACGCGGCCTTGCTTTCGGCCGCACAGTTCACAGTCTCGCTTCTACCCCGCGCGCCAGCGCCAGCAGCGCCTGCGGCCCGTCTGGACTCGACTCATACGCCACAATGCGCACCAGGTGCGGGCCCTTGCGGAAGGTGACGCTCTGTTCGTACACCAAGGCCGCATCGCCTAATTGCACACTCTTCGCGTCCTTGGTCTGCCCGGCCTCCAGAATCTTTCGCGCGCCCGCTGAATCACCCATAGTGTAAACGTCCACTACCGCTTCCAACTGGCCCTGGTACTTGTAATCGGAGGTCGCCGCCGACACCACCCCGGCCGATATATATTGTTCGGCATCACCGTCGATGTACTGCCAAAGGTCATTGGCGGCAAACGTGCGCGTGTCGCCGGACTTCTCCCAACCTGTCACCGTTCCGGTGCCCGGAAACGGATCGACCTTGCTCCTTTTGCATCCACTGCCTGCGGCTGCGATTACAACCGCAATCCCAACAATCGCCAACGTCCATTTTTGAGGGCCCGACATTCTTTATTCTCCTTCATTTCCGATTCAGCAAAATCTGGCTGCTCGGGGAGCGGCTTTCGCCGATGCTCGTCACATACACTGCCGGATGATCCTGCAGCGGACACGCATATTCGCAAGCGCCGCAGCCCACGCAGCGGCTTGGATCCACGCGCGGCTGTTTTAGTGTTTTCGTGTTTCCCGCAGAGTCTATCACCTGTGCTTCTTCTACATAAATGGCTTTTGGAGAAACCGGGCACCACTCCTCGCAAACAATGCAATCGATGGCCATTGCCCAGGGCAGGCAGCGCCCGCGGTCATAGAAAGCCGTACCCAGCCGAATGGGTTGATTCTGCTGGCCCACGTCCACGACCCAACCTTTTTCTTTCGGCGTAATCTGCCAGATCGCTCCCGTCGGGCACACCTCCGAGCAGAGTACGCAACTGGGTTCGCAATAGCCAATGCGCGGTACAAGTGTCGGCGTCCATAAGCCTTCCAGGCCGGCCTGGCCCAACGTGGGTTGCAGCGAATTGTTCGGGCACACCTTCATGCACTCACCGCAGCGAATACAGCGGGAAAGAAAGTCAGGCTCGTCCAGCGCGCCCGGCGGACGAAGCAGCTTTTCGTTTCTGCTCTTGCCCATACCGGTATTGGCTCGCATCAGCGGAACCACGACCGCGCCCGCGGCGAGGCCAGTCAGTGTCCGTCGCCGGCCGAGATCGGGTGAAGCAACTTCCTTGTCTTTCCCGGTTTTGGGACGAAAGAAGCGAAACTCCAGGCTGTTGTGCGGACAACTGCCCACGCAGTTCATGCACATCAGGCACTCGGCCTTGCGCCAGGGCGCGCCGCCAATGGGATCGTCGCCCCCCTGGCAGTGCAGCAGGCAGCGGTTGCACTTGTCGCAGCTCTCGGCATCCTTGTGCAGCCCCAGCACACTCCAGCGCGACACCGCCCCCAGCAGCGCTCCAAGCGGGCAAATCGAGCGGCACCACAGCCGCGTAATGCGCAGGCTGGCCGCCAGAATCGCGACAAACAGAATGCCCAGAACCAATCCCTGCGCAAAATGTGCCTGAGCAAGGTCCAACACCAGAAACTGCAGCAGCGCGTGGATCGTTCCACCCGTCGCCTTGATTGCCGCAATGTGGCTGTTTTCCAATGGTGTCAGCACCGCGTGCACGGCAAAGTTCAACGCGGGCAAAATCGCAAGACCGATTGACCGCACCAGCAGGCTGAAAGGATCGAGCCAGCCAATCGCCATTGAGCCGAAAAACGCGGCAACCAGGCCGGCAATCAGCACAACGTACTTAATTGTCTGCCAGCGCTTGTACCTGTTTGCCTCAATGCGCTGCTTGCCCCTCTTGGCCTCTGAAGGCATGTTGCCCACAAAGTGCTGCAGTGTCCCCATCGGGCAAATCCAGCCGCAAAAAAAACGCCCCAGAAACAGAGTCGGCAGCAAAATGACCAAGCTCCACAGAAGGCCACGATAAAGCGCGCGCGTGGCAAGCGCATTCGTCAACGCGACCAGCGGGTCCCACTCGAAGAACAACCGCACCGGTCCGCGCACGTGAATGTCGCTGGTGGTGCCGATCATGGAGTGCAGAGACGTAGAAACCAGCAGCGCAAGGAACAGAACCAGGAAGAGGATCTGTGAAATCCTGCGCCACTGCGGCAACCTGGATCCGGCCAAAAATCCCTCCCTCACGCCGCGCGCGCGCAATCCGAATATATGAAGATGATTGGCGTTCAGGCTATCGATCAACAGTGATCTGCATCACGGATTGGCCGTTTGCGCTTCTTCTTGTTGCCGGAACCTGTTCACTGCGCCTGGGTCGTCCCGCATTTCCGACAGATGAGAAGCTTTCTCTTGAGACAGCCCGGGCGGAAGAATGGACATCCTAAAGAGTGCAAGATGGTACAGAATTTCCTGCCCGTTGAGCGCAGGCTGTTTCTGGCTGTGTCGATGGAAAACACGGCGAAAGAGGATTGACCATGTTCAATTCAGGTTCACTGGTTCGCGCGGGACGGATGCCGGTTCTGCTTCTGGTGGTGGTAGCGGCCATGCTTTCGGGATGCAAATCCCGGCAGGAAAAGGCGCTGGACCAGGCCAAGACGCAGGCGGCCAAGACCGGGCAGGCGCAGCAGGTAGTTTCAGTAGACAAGAACGGAACCACTACGACGACTGTGGTGCAACCGCCGCCGGCCGGCCAGGCCAGCGAAACGATCACGACGACACAGACACCGCCCGCGGCTGGGACGCCCGTTCCAGCACCCTCGGGACCGACAGTTTCGGCGGTGCCGCAACCGCCTCCGGCGCCGGTCAACGTGACCATCGAGGCGGGCACGATGCTGACCATCCGGATCGATCAGCGCATCAGCGTAAAAACCAGCCGCTCGGGGGACACGTTTACCGGCGAGTTGGTGGAACCGGTGCTGGCTGGCGACAACAGCGTACTGGCGCCGAAGGGTGCGTTGGTGAGCGGCGTGGTGGATGCGTCGCATCGGCGCGGGCACTTCAAAGGCAGATCGCTGCTGGAGTTGCGGTTGACCTCACTGACGCTGAATGGGACGCGGTATCCGCTGACGACGCAGGACCGTACGGAAAGCAAGAGGGGCAAGGGCAGACGTTCAGCGGGCTTGATTGGCGGAGGGGCGGGGCTGGGAATGCTGGTGGGCGGCGTGGCCACCGGCGGGGTAGGGCTGGTGGTGGGCGGCCTGGTGGGTGGCGGCGGTGGCACCGCCCTTGCGGGATTGACGGGCAACCGCGATCTCGACATACCGGCGGAGTCGGTTGTGCGCTTCAAACTGGCGGACGATTTGGTGGTGCAGCCGGCACAATAGCGTGAACAGGTTATCGAGTTTGCTCGAAGCGGAGGGCGAGCCCGCACATTCAAAGGTGCCCGTGCATTCACAGATGATTGATCAGCGAAGCCATGCAGGCCGCGCCGAATCCGTTATCGATGTTGACCACGGAGACATTCGGCGAGCAGGTGTTCAACATGCCAAGCAACGCCGCCACGCCGCCAAACGAAACGCCATAGCCCACGCTGGTGGGCACCGCCAGCACCGGCGCATGCACCATCCCTGCCACCACGGTGGGCAGAGCGCCCTCCATGCCGGCGCACACAATCAGCACCCGCGCGGATTGCAGTGACGTTCTCTGCGCCAACAGCCGATGAATCCCGGCAACGCCAACATCGGCGATGAGTTCAACGTCGTTGCCCATCAGCCGCGCGGTCACGGCGGCTTCTTCTGCCACCGGCAGATCGCTGGTTCCAGCGCAGACAACCGCGATTGTTCCCTTTCCGGCAGGAACCGCGGCATTCTGAGTGAGCGTGATCGCGCGTGCAGCCTCATGGAACTCTGCTCGCGGTTCAACCATCAAAACTGCTTCAAACATCTCTTGTGAAGCCCGCGTCGCCAGCACATTGCCGCCCGCCTTCGCCATATGCGCAAAGATCGAGGTCACCTGCGTGATTGACTTGCCTGAGGCGAAGATCACCTCGGGCATGCCGGTGCGCAGCGCGCGATGATGATCGAGCTTGGCAAAGCCAAGGTCTTCAAAAGGCAGATTACGCAGCTTTTCCAGCGCATCCGCAACGCCAGTTCGCCCTTCGCGCACTTCTTTCAGCAGCGACTCGATCGCAGTGGGATCCATCAGAGGCTCTCCTTATCTGTAGTCGCTTCCGTAGCTGCAGCAAAGGCCCGCATGGCCTCCTGCATCACTTGTTTCAGTGGAACCGAGTGCCGCGCAGCCAAATTGCGGCAGTCCTCGTACTCCGGAGACGCATTGGCAATTTTGCCCGAGGGCCAGCGCGCGATCTTGATGCGAACACGGCCCCGCGCCGTCAGCACCTCTACAAATTCGCGCTTGAGCGATCGCTTGTTCTCGACCCTCCAATGCAACCCAATCGTCGTTGTCTCGCGGAAGATCACTTCCTGGAGCGGCGGCACAAGATCGGGACGGCACAGCACGGTCAACTGCACACCGGTGCGCCCCTTCTTCATCTGCACAGCTACGCGAAACACGTCCCACGCACCCGCCTCCAGCAGCAACTCGCTCACATAGGCCAACACCTGCGGATTCGAGTCGTCGATCACCGTCTCGATGATTGCGATCGGTTCCTCCGCGAAAGACTCCCCGGCGCCCTCCGTCGTCTCGCCCACCAGCAGCCGCAGCAGGTTGGGCTCGCCCGGAGTATCGCGCCCGCCCGCACCGTAGCCCGTCGCTTTCACGCGCATCGCGGGCAGCGTCTCATAGCTAACATCCAGCATGCGCAGTACCGTCGCGCCAGTCGGCGTCACCCGCTCCATAGGCGCCCCAGCCGCATACACCGGTGCATCGCCCAGCAAAGCCAGCGTGGCGGGCGCAGGTACCGGCAACGTTCCATGCTGGCATTTCACTGTTCCGCTTCCGACATTGAGCGGCGATGCCAGCCAGCGGTCAACCCCCAGCAACTCCGCCCCCGCAGCCGAGCAGACAATGTCCACGATCGTGTCCACCGCGCCCACTTCGTGGAAATGCACCTTCTCAATTGGAATTGAATGGATGGCCGCCTCGGCCTCGCCCAGCAGTCGAAACGCGCGGCAGGAACGCTCCTTCACAGCCTCAGAAAGTGGCGCAGCCTCAATGATCTTCAGTATCGCCGACAAATGCCGATGCGGCGCGTGGCTGTGCGTCGCCTTTTCCTGCGCGGCGGCCGGCTCATGCATGTGTGCCTCGCGAGAATGAGAGTGAGAGTGTTCCCCATGCGAATGCGTCTCGGCTGCATGATCTTCGTGCGAGTGGACCGCACCATACGTCGGCTCGTCCGCAGGCGTGCCGGGCGTGATCACATCGACCTTTGTAGCCGCCAGCCCGCCCCGGCTCACCTTGCGCATCTCGAGGCGCGCCCCCACGTTCAGTGCAATCGCAGTCTCTGCCAGGGCATCAAACGGAACACCCGCATCCACCAGCGCACCCAGCAGCATGTCGCCGCTTATGCCAGAAAAACACTCCAGATAGCCAATACGCATCGTTCGTTGATTTTAAACTGTTGCCTATGCGCCGCGCCGCGCAAGGACCTCAACGGGCAGAATCGCATTCAGCGACCCGGATCGAAACCCCGTGCAATCCAGCGTCACATATTGGAAGCCGGCCTGCCTGAGCGCAGCGGTAATTGCGTCCAGCATCTCCATTGAAAGCGCGCGGGGCAACTCGTTGCGCGCAATCTCCACGCGTGCCAGTTCGCCGTGATGCCGAACCCGCAACTCGCGGAACCCCAACTGCCGGATGCTCTCCTCGGCCCTCTCCACCTGTTCCAGCACCTCGCGGGTCACCGTGCGTCCGTATTCCACGCGCGACGAAAGGCATGGCGCTGCCGGCCGGTCCCACAAAGCGTAGCCTGCCTCTTTGGCAAGCGCCCGCACTTCCAGCTTGGTCAGCCCCGCCTCCGCCAGCGGAGCCAACACTTCATGCTCCTCTGCCGCGCGCTGTCCAGGCCGAAAATCCTTAGTATCGTCGGCATTCATGCCGTAAGCGATCGACGTAAAGCCCAGCGTGGCCCCCAGCGTCTTCATCGTGGCGAAAAGCTCGTCCTTGCAGTGAAAGCAGCGATTCGCATCGTTGCGCGCGTATTCGGGCTTGTCCAGCTCCTGCGTCTCCACCACCCGCAGAGGCATTCCCAGCGACAGCGCAAAGGCGCTGGCCTGTTCCATATCCCGCCGCGCCAGGCTCGCCGAGTCGGCCAGCACGGCAAGCATTTTGTCGCCCAAAACACGGTGCGCCGTGGCCGCCAGGAACGCCGAATCCACGCCGCCCGAGTAAGCCACCATCAATCGTCCCAACTGCTTCAGCCGCGTCTCAAGCGCAAGCAGCTTTGCAGCCGTATCTTGCGCGGCTTCAGCTTCCGATCGAGTCGTCTGTGCGCCTGCCGCCATAGCTCCGATTATATCCGTAACCTTAGCAGCCCGTAGTAAAAGTAGGGCTTTCAAAGGGCACGGCTTCAGACGTGCCGTAAGTGATTGATAAGAAACGACGGGCTTTAGCCCCCGAGGGATGGTTTTAGACCGTTTTCGACTTTCACCACGGGCTGTTAGCCGTCGAAGCGGTAGGCACTAATCGCCGCGCCCATGGGCTCATCTCCAAAGATGCGCATGCCTGGCGCTTCTCCACCAGCCCCAGCGGCCACTAGCAGAGGAATCAGGTGCTCCTCGCGCGGATGAGCATAGGTGGCAAACGGCGCACTGCGCCAGTCAGTCAGCAACGCGTCGCGCTCCGCAGCGGGAGACTCGACAGCCTTCGTCAGCCACCCGTCAAAGGCTCGCGCCCGCTCCGGCGTCTCCGGCCTGAAGTAGCCGCGTAAGTTGTGGAAGCTCATCCCGCTAGCCACAAGCAACACGCCCTCGTCGCGCAGCGGCGCCAACGCCCGTCCCGCCGCCAGGTGCAATGCCGGATCGAGAGATGCCGCCAGTGACAGCGTCACTACCGGAATCTGCGCCTGTGGAAACGCCACCTTGAGCGGCACAAACACGCCATGATCGAAGCCCCGGCTCGGGCTCAGCCCCGACGGCAGCCCCGCTTTGCCCAGCAACCCGGCAACGCGCGCCGCCAGTTCCGGCTCGCCCGGCGCGGGCCAGGTCAGCCTATAAGTGTCCTCCGGAAAGCCCGAATAGTCGAAGATCGGCTTTGGTTGGGCCGCTGTGCTGGCTGTAAAGGCAGGCTCTTCCCAGTGTCCGCTCACCACCACCAGCGCCCTCGGCGATTCCGGCAGTGTCCCCGCAAGGCCCTCCAGGAACCGCTGCGTTTTATACCAGGTATCCGCCGGCCCCCAGGTCCAGTCCATGAAGAAGCATGGGCCTCCGCCATGGGGAAGAAAGATTGCGGGTTGGCGTTTATCGTTGGCAGCCATGGATCTATCCTCCGTAGCCCCCCGTCGCTATCATTCGGTTCAGGAGGTTAGTTGTTCAAACAACTAACCATTGGATGGCCCATTCCCGCCCGCGATTCAAACCTTCCCCTCACTCCACCTTGGGCGCCAGAACAAGCGCGTAGGTGAGCAAAGCTACGCCGATCAGCCCCGGAATCAGTCCGCAAAGGTAAACCGGTGCATCGGTAATCAGCGCCCGCAGAAAGATCATGAGCGCCACGCCTACGGCAATGTTGGTCAAGCCGCCGATTTTCATCCCTTCGCGCTTCTTGATGGCCGCGAGCCGGGTTTCTTCCCGCAGCAGATCGATTGCCGCCTTGGCCCCTTCGCCCGAGGACTCGGTCAGCCGCCGAAAGGTCTCTGCCTTGTAAAACGCCTCGTGCTCCTTTCGCCGGTTTTCGAGCCAGGTAACCGTCGGAATGAACACCACAAATAGCGCCACCGCGCCAATGGAGAGAAACATCCACAATCCAATTTCCGGGATATTCGCTGTGTCGAACAGATGCATCGCCAAATTCGTCATACAATCCTCCTAATCCTGTTGCAAGGGATTTTTCTCCTTAGCAACTGGTGAGACAAGAGCCCGCTGAACCCGGTTGCATTTTCTCGGCCGGTCTTCTTTCCGTAAAAAAATGCAACCACGCGCCCCAGCCACCTGTCTCACCCAGCGGAGAGTGTTTGACTTGACCGCAACCACCACCAGCGCGACAGAAGACCTGGCCGACGTCAGCCGTGTCCTCGCCGGCGATGTCCAGGCCTTCGAGGGCATTGTTCGCCGTTGGCAAGGGCCGCTCGTCAACATGGCCTGGCGCTACTGTCGCGACCGGGGCCGCGCCGAAGAGATGGCTCAGGAAGCCTTTCTGCGTGCCTGGCGCGGTCTTGCCCAATGGCGGCAGGAATCCAGCTTTTCCACCTGGCTCTTCGCTCTCGCGGCCAACGTCTTCCGCTCCGAGCTCAAGCGCTTTCCCACCGTCAGCGTTCCCATGGATGCGATCGCTGAACCCCGCGCCCCGGCCCATCAACATAGTGTGCTTCAGAAAAAGTCGACCAACGAAGCGGTGCGCGCCGCCGTGCTGGCCTTGCCCCATCGCTACCGCGAACCTGTCGTTCTGTTCTACTTTCACGAGATGGATGTGAGCGCAGCGGCGCGCACCATGGGCCTGCCGGAAGGCACCCTGAAAGCCCGCCTCTCCCGCGCCCGGGCGTTGCTCCGAAGCCGCTTCCCGCATCTCAATCAGCAGAGTATCGCGCCCGCAATCGCCGCCCTCAACACCGGAAAGGAGGCATGAAGATGAACCGGACCCAGAAGAAGAACTCGGAATTGGACCCCAGACAGATCGACAACATTCTGGCGGCTGAGGAGGAGCTTATCCCCTCTTCCGGCTTCCTCACCTCGGTCATGGAGCGCGTTCATGAAGAAGCCCGCATGCCCGCCCCCACCCCATTCCCGTGGAAGCGCGCCATCCCCGGAATTCTGCTCGCCACAGGGGTCTTCGGCTGGGGTGCGTTCGAGTTCGTTCAGCAAGCCGTTCCAGCCGCGCAAGCACTCACCTTCGCCGCGCCCCATCTCTCCGTCGCCATCGAGCGTCCGCTTGAGCAGGCCGGATGGATTGCCCTGGCCCTGGTAATTTCGCTCGCCTCCTGGCTCCTGTCCCGCCGCCTCGCCGGCCAATCGGGCCTGCTTTAGAATCCCTCCCCTGTTACTGAACGCTATGCCCCATCCTTGAATCGCTCTTTGATTCAAGGATGGGATGCGACGCGAATCTTACTCGATCGCATACACGGCATAGACACTGGCCGTGCTGGTCACCTTGCGCGGTTCAATCGCCAGCGGCTGGGGCGAAGCGGCCAACCCTGCCATCGGTGCTGCGAATGCCTTAAACATCGGATACACCGGCGAAGAAGTCTGGTTGCTCACATAAACCAGCGCGCCCAGCTTCACGTCCATGCCCTTGGCCAGTACGGCAGCCTGCGCTCTCGCCCGCGCGGTGGCGCCTTCCAGCGCCTTGTCCTGAAGCGCCTGTTCGTTTTCGACAGTCCAGTCGATCTGGCCGCTGTCCGTAGCCCCGGCGGTCACGGCAACATCCAGAATCTCCGCCGCCCGCTCCGGCTTCACCTTCACCGTCCATTGCTGCGCCAGAGTAAATTTGTGCGGTTTGCCGTAGACGCTGTCCAGCCGCTGCCACTCGCTGCGGATCGCCGTCTCCGGAATCCCCGCCTGCTTCAGCGCCATAACAATCGCATTCGATGTCTCGGACCCGGCGGCGTAAGCTGACTTGGCATCCGTGGGTTGGGTCTGAAAGCCGATGTGCAGAATCGCCACATCTGGATCTACGGTCACCTGATCCTGCGCGCTCACCGTCAGTGTCCGGTTGGTCGGCTCAATCCTCAGTTGAACCTGGCTGGTCTGCTGCGCTCGGGCCGCCACGCACCCCGCCAGCAGGGCAATCATCGCAATTCCGTGTTTCTGACGCATGGGTCTGTCTCCTTCATTCCATTGAACGTTGAGCATTGAGGATCTTGCGGCCATTCTTGGTGGACAATTTCGGCGCAATGCTGGACATGTGCGCGCCGCTTGCCGATCCCGCCAGGAGAACCTTCGACCTATTCGGCCGTCCAGTCTTCGGTCTTCAGGCCATCGATAGACGAAAACGCCGCGTCGTGGGTCACCAGCGTCAAACCCAGAGACAACGCATGAGCAGCGATCATGAGATCTTCCGTGCTGAGCGGTTGGCCTTTGCGCTCCTGCTCGGCGCGCAGCAAACCGTAGGCTCGGGCTGCGGCCGAATCCCAAGGGAGCACAGGCACAACATCGAAGAAATTCTCAGCCGCCGTCTTCAATCGGCCCGCGCCCGATTTTTTGGCGATGCCGAAGAAGACCTCGGCTTCCGTTATAGACGAGATAGCCGTGGCCGCCGCTCCCGCCGTCTCAAACCGCGATAGAAGAATCTGAAATTGGTTTCTGAGCAGATAGCTCACAATGTTCGTATCGAGAAGATAGCTTGCGGGCATTTAAAAGAAGTCCAATTCCCGCGGCATACTCGCCTCTCGGTCGGCCATAAAATCCGCGGGAAAGTGTGCACGGTCAATAATTCTGACGAGTTGCCGCATGGTCAGATTCTTTGGCCGCGGAGGCAGCTTTGCGAATTCCTCTTCGGACGCGTCGTCGGGAATCGCGTCGTACAGGGCGAACCACTCGTCGAAACTGATGGGCGGCTCGTGCAAGGCTTTGGGCGCAAGCACAACCTCGCCCGTCTCCGGATTCCGCCGGATCGCCACTTCAGTCCCTTCGAACCGGAACTCCTTGGGCAGGCGCACGGCCTGGCTGCGGCCATTCTTGAAGAGCTTGGCGGTCCTGGGCGGCTCGGAATCGGCGTCGAATTGCGGCTTGGGGTCTGCATTGGTCGCGCTCATCTTTGGCCTCCCTTCGATGGTATATACCAGTATATACCAATTCCCATTCAGCAACCTTTAATGCACCACGGTGTTTTTCGCCCCAAACCGCCGCAGCTTTTCGAGAGTCACCGCCGCTTGTCCTGAATCGATGGCCTCGGCGCCCATCTGCACGCCCTCTTTCAGATCCCCGGCCAGTCCCGCCGCCACCAGCCCCGCCGCTGCGTTCAGCAGCACAATATCCCGCCGCGCGCCAGGAATACCGGTCAGCACGTCGTACAGCAGCGAAGCATTGGTCGCAACGTCGCCACCGATGAACTGTTCCAGCGTCGCCCGCGGCAGCCCCGCCATCTCCGGCGTCACCCGGGCGGCATGAAGCTTCGACTCGCCCGTCTCCGACTCCTCCACCCGCGCCACAACCGACTCGCCCGTAGTCGTCAGCTCGTCGATTCCATCCGTCCCATGCACCACAAACGCCCGCTTCGCACCCAGTGCCGCCAGCGTCCGTCCCACCAGCAGCACCTTGCTCGGCGCCAGCACACCGATTACCTGTGCCCGCGCCCCGGCCGGATTCGTGAGCGGCCCGCAAAGATTAAAGATCGTCCTGAACCCTAGCGCCTTCCTGAGCGGACCCACCACCTTCAACGCCGGGTGATAGAGCGGCGCAAGCAGAAACATGAATCCCGTCTCGCGCAGGCACTCGGCCGCCTGCTCCGGCTTCAGGTCGATGGGCACTCCCAGCGCCTCAAGCACATCGGCTGCGCCGCACCGCGAAGTCACAGCGCGGTTGCCATGCTTGGCTACCTTTGCCCCCGCTGCCGCAGCCACTAGCGCCGCGCCCGAGGAGATGTTGAACGTCAGCGGACCCCCACCCCCGGTGCCCACTACATCCACCAGCGCATCCCGCTCCTCATCCGTCAGCGGAACCGGCGTCACCCGCGCGCGCATCACATCCACAAACCCTGCAAGCTCCGGCGCCTGTTCGCCACGCGTCGCTAAAACGGCAAGCAGCGCCGCCGTCTCCACATCCGGCGCGCCAGCCAGAATCTCTTCCAGCACCACCGCCGCTTGTTCGCGGGTAAGCGCCGTCCCGTCCTCGGCCAGCGGCTTCAGCAACTCCTTCAAGACACCCATATCACCTAATGGTAATGGCGCAGCCCCCGAAAACCGGCGCAGTTTGCCGCTGCAAAGCCGGGCAAGATAAGATTTCATTACCGCTGCCACGGTCTCGCTGGCCCGGAATTTCCCGGACCCGGTCCCGAATCTCCCAAAACTCAGCGGACTGGGCGGTTCCTAAAAAGCATGAAAATTCACGAGTATCAGGCAAAGGAAATCCTGGCAAAATACGGCGTTGCCGTGCCCAGGGGCGAAGTGGCCAACACGCCGGAAGAAGCCTCGGCGGTAGCCCGCAAGCTGTTTGCCGAGGGCGCTTCGGGCGTCGTCGTCAAGGCGCAGATTCACGCTGGAGGCCGCGGCAAGGGCGGTGGCGTCAAAGTAGCCCGCAACCGCGAAGACGCCGACCAGCACGTCAAGAACATTCTCGGCATGACGCTTGTTACCCACCAGACCGGCCCGCAAGGCCAAAAGGTGCAGCGGCTGCTGATTGAAGAGACCGCAGCCATCGACCGCGAGCTTTATCTCGGAATCGTCCTCGATCGCGCCACCGGCAGGCTGGTTTTCATGGCCTCCCAGGCCGGCGGCATGGAGATCGAAGAAGTCGCCGCCAAGACTCCCGAGGCCATTTTCAAGGAGAGCATCGACCCGGCGACAGGCTTTTGGCCATGGCAGGCGCGCAAGCTGGCCTTTGCCCTCGGCCTCAAGACCACGCAGATCAATGCCGCCGTCACCTTCCTGCAGAGCCTGTACAAAGCGTTTGTTGACACGGACGCCTCGCTGATCGAGATCAATCCCTTCATCACTACGAAGGACGACAAGCTCTTCGCTCTCGACGCCAAAATCACCTTCGACGACAACGCGCTCTTCCGCCACGCCGACATCAAAGCCCTGCGCGACGTTGCCGAAGAGGACCCGCTTGAAGTCGAGGCCAGCAAGTACGCGCTCAACTACATCAAGCTTGACGGCTCCATTGCCTGCATGGTCAACGGCGCCGGCCTGGCCATGGCCACCATGGACATCATTCAATATGCGGGTGGCAGCCCCGCAAACTTCCTCGACGTAGGCGGTGGCGCAACCCAGGAGCAGATCGAGCACGCCTTCGAAATTCTCCTCTCCGACTCGCATGTAAAGGCGATTTTGATCAACATCTTCGGCGGCATCCTGCGCGTTGACCGCCTTGCCACTGGCGTAGTCGCCGCCACGCGCAACCTTCACGTGAAAGTGCCCATCGTTCTTCGTCTCGAAGGCACCAATGTCGAAGAAGGCCGAAAGATTCTCGCCGAATCCGGCCTGAATTTCCAGGTAGGCGCAACCATGAAAGAAGCAGCGGAGTTGGTAGTCGCCGCGGCAAAAGCTTAAGTACTCAAGTTTTGAAAGGGCACGACTTTAGTCGTGCCGAATGCCGCCAAATAATCCATGGGCTTTAGCCCCTGAGGGAATGTCGGCAAACGCACGGAATCAAGATTGTGGAGAGATCATGGCTGTTCTTGTAACAAAGGAAACTCGACTCGTCGTTCAGGGTCTGACCGGAAAAGAAGGCACATTCCACGCCAAGGGCTGCGCCGAATACGGCACCAATGTTGTTGGCGGCGTCACTCCCGGCAAGGGCGGAACAACCCACGAAGGTTGGCCCGTATTCAATACCGTGGCCGACGCGGTCGCAAAGACAGGCGCCAACGCCACCATGATTTTCGTCCCGCCGCCATTTGCTGCTGACGCCATCCTCGAAGCCGAGGACGCCGGCATTGCCCTCATCGTCTGCATCACCGAGGGCATTCCTACGCTCGACATGGTCAAGGTCTGGGCCAAGCTCAAGAACTCGGCATCGCGCCTCGTCGGTCCCAACTGCCCCGGCGTCATCTCTCCCGGCAAAGCCAAGATCGGCATCATGCCCGGGCGCATCCACAAGGAAGGGTCTATCGGGATAGTCTCCCGCTCCGGCACCCTCACTTATGAGGCCGTGCACCAGTTGACCCAGCGCGGCATCGGCCAGTCAACGGCCATCGGCATCGGCGGCGATCCCATCATCGGCACCACGCACATCGATGCGCTGCGCCTGCTCAACGACGACCCTGAGACCGAAGCCATCGTCATGATCGGCGAAATCGGCGGCTCCGCTGAAGAGGCCGCCGCCGAGTTCGTCAAGCAGCACGTGAAAAAGCCGGTAGTCGGCTTCATCGCCGGACAGACCGCGCCTCCGGGCCGCCGCATGGGCCACGCCGGCGCCATCATCTCCGGAGGCCAGGGCACCGCCGCCGACAAGATGAAAGCCATGACCGCTGCTGGCATCCACGTGGTCGTCTCCCCTGCTGAAATCGGTGCAACCCTCGCCAAGGTCATTGGCAAAGGCTAGCTTCCAGCCTCTAGCTCAAGGCATAAAGGCCCACCGCATTGGTGGGCCTTTATGACCGATGGTTGCTCTGATTTTCAGGCAATTACAATCAAACCAGGAAACCAATTCCCCAAGGAGCAAATTTCTGTGCCCCAACGCACCTTCAGCATCGTCAAGCCGGACGCGGTCCGCAACGGCCACACCGGCGCCATTCTCGGCGAAATCGACAAGGCCGGTTTCCGCTTTGTCGCCCTCAAGCAGCAGTCCATTTCCAAGCGGCAAGCCGAGGGCTTCTACGCGGTCCACAGGGGCAAGCCCTTCTTTGACGCGCTCTGTGAGTTCATGTCTTCGGGCACGCTGGTCCTGATGGTGCTTGAAAAGGAGAATGCCATCGCCGATCTGCGCAAGCTGATGGGCGCTACCAACCCCGCCAACGCCGAAGAGGGAACTATCCGCAAGCAGTTCGCAAGCTCTATCCAGGAGAACGCCATCCACGGCTCCGACGCCGAAGACACTGCCGCCTTCGAAATCGGCTACTGGTTCGCAGGCTACGAACTCATCTAGCGGACGAGTCAAAGGGTAAGGATTTGCGGCAGGGAGGATTGTTCCACCATGGCAACAACCGGCACGGAACTTGCAAGTCTCTTCTTGACCTCTTCCCGCAACACGCTCTTCAACGAGCATTGGCCGCGCCTTAAAGCTTGTGTGGAACCCCTGACCGTCGATCAGATCTGGTGGCGGCCGAACGAAGCCTCGAATAGCGTCGGCAATCTGATCCTGCATTTGAATGGAAATGTCACGCAGTGGATCGTGTCCTCGTTCAACCGCGACGAGGATAAGCGCGAACGCCCCGCGGAGTTCTCGGCCGTTGGCGGCCTCACAGCCACCGAACTACTCGAGCGGCTGGGAGTCACCCTGAACGAGGCGGCAAAAGTGCTTGACCGGCTCACGGTAGACGAGTTGCTCGCGCCCTACGAAATTCAGGGCTACAAAGCGCGCGGACTCGACGCCGTCTACCACGCTGTCGACCACTTCGGCCTCCACTTTGGCCAGATTGAGTATATTGCCAAAATCCTTACTGGCAAGGATCTGGGTTTCTATAAAGAGCTCGATAAAACAGGCCGCGCATCGTAAGGGCGCAGCTCTAATGCTACGGTCGACTGGCTGTGGCTACCCTGGGAATCCCTTGTAGATCGGCAGCAAAATCGATCTGTTCGAAGCCTGACTCAGCCAGCAATCCCGCCACAGCAGAGTCCTGTCCGTAGCCGATTTCAAGCGCCAAAAACCCGCCCGAGACAAGCGCAGCGCGAGCGTCGGGAATCAATCGGCGAAAAAAGCCGAGGCCGTCGCCGGCATAGAGCGCCAGCTCCGGCTCGTAATCGCGCACCTCGACAGCAAGCGAAGCGCGGTCGCTCTCTGCCACGTACGGCGGGTTGGAGACGACGATCTCAAATTGCTCGCCCGCAACCGGCTCAAGCAAATTGCCCCGCAAGAAACGAATGCGATCCGCAACCCCGTTTCGCTCCGCATTGCCACGCGCAATCGCCAACGCCGGCGCAGAAATATCAATGGCCGAGATCCGTGATCCAGGCAGCTTATGGGCCAGTGCAACAGCAATCGCGCCGGAGCCCGTGCCCACTTCCACAATGCGCGGCTTCTCAAAATCCGCTGCAAGCACGAGAACCTTCTCCACCAGGTGCTCCGTTTCCGGCCGCGGAATAAGCACGTTGCGATTCACGCGAAATGGCAGCCCGTAAAACTCCGTCTCGCCGGTGATGTATTGAATCGGCTCGCCTGCCAGCCGCCGCTCAACCAGTGCGTAGTAGCGCACGGCCCCCTCCGCAGACAGGTTCGCAAGCGGGTTCGCGATCATGAAGGTGCGGTCGCGTTGAATCAGGTGCAACAGCAGCGTTTCGGCGTCGCGCCGCGCGCGCTCGGGGTGCGGCCCCGCCCGCAGCCGTGACTCGCCGTTCTGGACCCAATTCTGAAGAGTCACAGCGTCACGCGGCTTGGCTCTCGGCCTTCAACTGTTCTGCCTGGTAGTGCGCAATCAGCGCATCGACGATGGGCTGCAAGCGGCCCTCCATCACCAGGTCGAGCTGGTGCAGCGTCAGCCCGATGCGGTGATCGGTAAGCCGGTTCTGCGGAAAATTATAGGTGCGAATCTTCTCGCTGCGGTCGCCCGTGCCTACCTGCTGCTTGCGTTCCTTCGCCAGCTCGGCGTTTTGCCGCTCCATCTCCTGCTCGTAAAGGCGGGAGCGCAGCACGCGCATCCCCTTCTCGCGGTTCTTTATCTGCGATTTCTCGTCCTGGCAGCTCACCACCGTGTTGGTCGGAATATGCGTAATCCGTACAGCCGAGTAGGTCGTGTTCACTGATTGTCCGCCCGGCCCCGACGAGCAAAACGTATCGATGCGGATATCCTTGGCCTCGATCTTGATGTCCACATCCTCGGCCTCGGGCAGCACGGCCACCGTCACCGCCGAGGTGTGCACGCGGCCCTGCGTCTCCGTAGCGGGAACCCGCTGCACGCGGTGCACGCCGCTTTCCCACTTCAATTGCGAGTAGACGCGTTCGCCCTCGACGATCGCGATCACTTCCTTATAGCCGCCCACGCCGGATTCGGAGAGCGAAAGCAGCTCGATCTTCCACTTGTGCTGCTCGGCGAAGCGCGTATACATGCGGAAAATCTCCGCGGCAAACAGGGATGCCTCGTCGCCGCCTGTACCTGCGCGAATCTCCAGAATCACGTTCTTCTCGTCATTCTTGTCCTTCGGCAGCAGCATCACCTTCAGCTCTTCTTCGAGAGCCGCCTCGCGCGGCGCAAGCGTGGCAATCTCTTCCTCGGCCATGGCGCGAATCTCGGCATCGCTCTCTGCAAGCATCGCCCGCGCGTCGGCAAGCCCTAGCTGCACCTGCTTCAACTCGCGGTACTTCTCCACCGGAGTCTCAATCTCGCGCAGCGATTTGGCTGTCTTCTGATATTTTTCGTGGTCGTTAATGACCTCGGGCAGCGAAAACTGCGCCTGCAGTTCGTTGTACCGCTGCTCCATCTGCTCCAAACGGTCAATCATAGCTCGCCCCCTCCGGGGTTTCAGGTTTTGGATGAGTGGGTTGCAAAAAGGAAAATAGGCGGAGAACAGTATCGGCGGCGGGCGCCGCTAGAGCAGGGCCGGGATGGGCTGATGGAGGATCACTTCGTCTTCTATTCTAACTCGAAATGCGTCTCAAAATCACTTACCGCGTCCTCAAGGGTTCATCACGGGCAACAGAACACTCGAGTCGCGACCCGGCCCGGAATAAATCGTGATGGTCGCCGGCTTGAAGTCGCCCTGCTTCGCCTTCATGATATTGGGCACAAACGTTTGTGGGTTCCGGTCGTAAAGCGGAAACCAGGTGCTCTGAATCTCCACCATCACCGTGTGTCCGGCCTTGAAAACATGGTCCACATCGTGCAGTGAGAATTTGTACTCGCGAATCGAACCGGCCCCAAGCGGCGCGGGCCTCTCAAAACTGTCCAGATACCGCCCGCGAAAAATCTCGGCATTCGTCATCAGTTGATAGCCGCGCATCTTCGCGTCGGGGTCGTCCTCGGGATATTGGTCGATCAGCTTGACCACCATGTCGTTGTCCGTGCCGGTCGTTGCGGCGTAGATATCGGCCAGAACCACTCCGGTGATGGTCAGGTCGGTCTTGAGCACCGGCAGCTTCCACACCGCCAGGTCCTTGCGATCCGTAACGAATCGCTGATCTTCCGTGAGCCAGTCGAACCACTGCGAGCCGTTGGAATAAGTGGGCTGAATAGGCCGATGCCTATAGGGGATCGGATTGGCGGGGTCGCTCGCATAACTTGTAGTGGCCTCGGCGGTTGAGCCTGTCCAGCTCAGCAAGCCCCCGTCCTGCAGATACAGACTCGTTGGCCTGGACTCGCGCGGCGGAAAATGACTGTAATACTTCCACGTGTTAGAACCGGTCTCAAAGCTGGCCGTGTCTCTGAGGTCGAAGCACGAGGAATTTGTGCCCGGCTCGTCTTTCAGGTAATGCGCAAAAAACTTCGCCTCGATGCCCGCGCGGAACTCCTTGCCGATGGCCTCGCCGTAGTCCAGGTTGCCAAGTTGGCGCAAAGACGAAGACCAGTACCCATGCCGCCAGGGCCCGAGCACCAGAAAGTTCTCGGCGCTCGCATCGTGCGGCTCCAGCATCGAATACTCAATCTGCGGTCCATACATATCTTCCTGGTCGTAATAGCCCCCGACGCTGAGCGTAGGCACCGTAACCGCATTCAGCGAGTGCTCGACTCCGCGCGAGCTCCAGTAGCTGTCATAGGCAGGGTGATCGAGGAAGAGCTTCCAGGTCGGCAGAACCTTGGAGTCGGACTCTTTCACAGCCTCGGCAAATGAGCCGCGTTTGAGAAAATAGTCGAATCCATCAACCGGCTTGCCGTCCTTGTCCTTGCCGTAGCTCACCGTCGAATCTTCCTTGCTCGTCTCCATCGAGAGCACATAGTCGTACCCGTAGCTCTGGCGGAAAGCGCCGTTGTGGAAGAAGTCGTCGCCCATCCACACGTCAATCATCGGCGCCTGCGGCGAAATTGCCTTCACCGCCGGGTGCGGGTCGATGCCCGCCATCGTGGCCAGGAAACCTGGATAGCTGGTACCCACAAAGCCGGCGCGTCCATTGTTGCCCTGAACGTTCGCAAGCAGCCAGGCCACCGTGTCGTATGCATCGGTGTTTTCGTCCACTGCTTTGGGATCGCGATGGTCTGCGAGCGGCCGGCTCATTTGAAACCGCCCCTCGCTCTTGTAGCGCCCGCGGATATCTTGGCAAACGTAGATGTAGCCCTCGCGGGCAAGCTCCGGGCGGTTGGCGAAGAACGAGGCGCGGTCGGTTCCGTCCACGCCGTAAGGAGTGCGCTGAATCAGGAATGGCAGCGGCTCTGCAACGTCGGACGGCTTCAAAATCACAGCGTGCAGCTTGACGCCATCGCGCATCGGTATCATCGCTTCTGTCCGCTGGTAATCGTGGAAGACATGATGAACGGGCGGGCCGGTGCGGCGGTAAACGTCGCTCGTGCCGGTAGAACGAATCATGCTTTCGCCATGGCCTGAAGCCTCGAGGGTAAAGCGGAAGGTCATGCCCGAATGAGGAAAACCGAATTCAAGCGCCGATAAGGTTCTTAATTCCTCGGGAACGTCGCGCTCGGATTCGCCAACGAGTTTGCCGTTCCGGACATAGAAACTCAGCGGCGTATCGGGATCCGCAGTGTCGGTGTACTCACCGGAGAGAGCCTCAAGTTGAGCGGGACTGACGGTTTGGGCATCCGCGGCTGCGGAAGTCCCAGTGGATTGCGGCGGCAACCCGGCAAAACCAGAAACGGGAGAAAGCAACATCGCGCACAGGACGACCGGCGCGAGGCGACAATAAAGCACGATGCGGGACATGCGAATGAACTCCTGAGGCGCGCTCAAAGCGCGTGCCCGTGATGCTGCTGGCTGCCGATCATCTCCTCGGGCGGCACCACACAGCCCTCCAATTCTTCGCAGCAGATGTGTTCGAACTGGATCGTCGTGTGATTGATGTGAAAGTGATCCTTGAGCACATGATTGAGCTTCAACAGGATGCAGGCGCTCTCTGACGGAGGAATGTCCGCAATGGTCACGTGGCAGGCCATGGCGCTGGATTGAGAGCCCAGGCTCCATACATGAAGATCGTGGACGTTGACTACGCCCTCGACCTTCTCCATCCCGGAGCGAATGGCCACCAGCGTAATACCGCGCGGCGTACCCTCCAGCAGAATGTTGAGCGTCTCGCGCACGATGCCGGCGCTCGACCACAGAATCAGGGCGGCGATCACCAGCGACAACACCGGATCGATCCAGTTGCGGCCGGTCAGCAGAATCCCCCCGCCCCCGGCAATCACGGCTGCCGTCGAAAGTGTATCTCCTGCCATGTGGATGAAGGCCGAGCGCAGATTTACATCGCGGGCCACGCCCCACAACAGCGCGGCAATCACGCCGTTCATCACCACGCCGGCAGCGGCCACCACCATCATCAGTTTGGGCTGCACGGCTACCGGGCTTGAAAGCCGGTGAATCGCCTCCACCCCGATCCACAACGAGATCGCAACCAGCGTGGCCGCGTTAATGAAAGCGGCCAGCACGCCAGCACGCTGGTAACCGAATGTCTTCGATGTGTTGGCGGGCCTTGACTGAAAATAAACCGCAACAAAACTCAGCAGCAGCGCCAGAAAGTCCGACATGTTGTGGCCGGACTCGGAAAGCAGCGCCAGCGAGTGAGCGCGCAGCCCGGCGACAAATGTGACTACAACGTAAGCGAGCGTAGCCGCCAGCGAAAATCCCAGCACCGAGGTCGTTCTCTTTGCGCCCGGACCCGAGGGCGCCGCGTGGACATGCATAGACTAAATATACCGGGGGTGGGTATACCGCGCCAACTTCGCTACGGCAATTATGGAACCGCTCATCAGCCCCGGCCGGGGCGCAGATGGCTCAGATCGAGCGGGTCGGGATCTTCAAAGACCGGAAGCTGAGGAAGCCCGAGGCGAAGCCCGGTCCACTCCTCGGCCACCACAATGCTGTTTTGCGGATTGCCCGGTTGGTAGCGCACAGTGCACGGGAATCCCGCCCGCACATTGGCCGGAACCAGAACGTCGCTCAAACTGGTAATGTCCTGCGAACACTCGTAGTTCACGCCGCCAATGCGGTAGCTGAATACCAGCATGGTCAGCATGCGTCCGGCCGCGCCGTTGGGTTCGGCTGGTGCATCCACTTCGCAGATATCAAGCAACATGCCATCCACAAGCCGCCCCGATTGCACCAGCAACCGCCGTCGCGCGCGCTCCAGCTCTTCTGCTGTCGGACGCTTGCGAAACGCAAGCCAAAGGGCGGCCGCTCCCAGCCCCACTATCGAGGTCAGCCCGGCTGCAATCTCCCAATCGCTGGTGGGGGAAATGGTCATTTGAGTTGGGAACCCACTCCAAGGGTCCCAATCTGAGGATAACGCAGCAGGAGACTTGCCTCAGTTAGGCGTCTGCATAGTGCGCCCTCAATTGGCCGCGCCTCAATTCATTGCGGGAATATGGCAAGGGAATCCCGAAAGAACCCCAACCCGCCAAAACTCCCTGCCCTTTTGTCCATTCCATGTTCTGTGCGGTTCTGCGCGGCAAAAGGGGAAGCCCATGCAAATGACCTATACTTTAGGTTGCATCGGACAAGCAATCCAGGCCTGCCGGGTGCCTTTTTGCGGAGGTTCTTTTCTTGGTTTCGGACCAGAGTACGCACGCAACGCGACATGCGCGAATCCGTTCCACTACCGTTATTTGCGTCCGCCGCAACGGCCAGGTCGTCATGGCGGCCGACGGCCAGGTAACGCTTGGCGACCATGTGCTCAAACACTCCGCCAAGAAGATTCGTCGCCTCTATCAAGACAAGATTCTGGCCGGATTCGCCGGCTCCACCGCCGACGCGTTCTCATTGTTCTCGCGCTTCGAGTCCAAGCTGGAGCAGTACGCCGGCAACCTGAACCGAGCCGCTGTCGAGCTTGCCAAGGACTGGCGCACCGACAAGATGCTGCGCAACCTCGAGGCTCTGTTGCTGGTCGCCGATGTGGGACAGACCTTCTATATTTCCGGCTCCGGCGACGTGATTGATCCCGACGAGTCTCTGGCTGCCATTGGCTCCGGCGGCAGTTATGCCACCGCCGCCGCCCGCGCTCTCTTGGAAAACACCGATCTCTCCGCCCACGAAATCGCCGAAAAAGCCATGAAGATCGCCGGCGAAATCTGCATATACACCAACGACCACGTCACCTTCGAGGAGTTGAAGAATCCATAGCTTCCGATCGCATCGACGTTTTGAAATTGCACGACTTTATTCGTGCCGCATGGTACCCAAGAAACGGTCGGGCTTTAGCCCCCCAGGGAATTGCGGCAGCCGTCTTATCGAGGAGTACACCAGGAACTGAATGGCCATTTATCTTCCCGCCTCCGCTGAAGAACAAGACCTCTCGCTCGACGAGCTGACGCCGCGCGAAATTGTATCGGAGCTCGACAAGCATGTTGTCGGTCAAAAGGCCGCCAAGCGTGCCGTCGCCATTGCGCTACGCAATCGCCAGCGCCGCCAAAAGCTGCCTCCGGACATGGCCGACGACATTATGCCCAAAAACATCATCATGATTGGGCCCACAGGTGTCGGCAAAACCGAAATCGCCCGCCGCCTCGCCAAGCTCACCAACTCGCCCTTCCTCAAAGTTGAAGCTTCAAAGTTTACTGAGGTCGGTTACGTCGGCCGCGATGTTGAGTCCATGATCCGCGACCTGGTCGAGATCGCCATCGACATGGTGCGCGAAGAGCGCCTCGAAGAAGTGGAAGACCGCGCCGAAATGAATGCCGAAGAGCGCCTCCTCGATGTTCTTCTGCCCCCGCCGCCAGCCACGCCTCCAGCCCAGGAAGGCCAGCTTATCCTCCCCGGCACGGAAAGCTATCAGCGTTCCCGTGAAAAACTCCGCACGCAGTTCCGCGAAGGCAAGCTCGACGAGCGCATGGTCGAGCTCGATGTGCGCGACCGCGGTACGCCGCAATTCGGCATCATCAGCAATCAAAACCTTGAGGACATGGAAATGAACCTCAAGGACATGCTACCCAATATCTTCGGCGGCAGCTCGAAGAAGCGCAAAATGAAGGTGGGCGATGCCTTCGACTACCTTGTGCAGGAGGAAGAAGGCCGCCTCATTGACATGGACTCTGTCAATCGCGCCGCTGTCGAACGCGTCGAGGCAAATGGCATCATCTTCCTCGACGAGATCGACAAGATTGCAGGCCGCGAAGGCGGACACGGCCCCGACGTCTCGCGCGAAGGCGTGCAGCGCGACATTCTGCCCATCGTGGAAGGAACCACGGTCAACACGCGCTACGGCATGGTGCGCACCGACCACATTCTCTTCATCGCCGCGGGCGCGTTCCATGTGTCGAAGCCCAGCGACCTGATCCCGGAACTGCAAGGCCGCTTTCCCATCCGCGTCGAGCTGCAATCGCTCACCGTCGACGACTTCCTCCGCATTCTCACAGAACCCAAGGCCTCGCTCACCAAACAGTATTCCGCACTGCTCGAGACTGAAGGCGTGCGTCTCGAGTTCGCGCCCGAGGCGCTGCGGGAGATGGCCGAATTTGCCTTTAAGGTCAATGAGCAGACCGAAAATATTGGCGCCCGCCGCCTTCACACCATCATGGAGCGCGTGCTTGAAGATGTAAGTTTCCTGGCTCCAGACGTGGCCCGCCGTGCGCCCAATGACGAGGCCGCCGCGGCGCTTTCTGAAGCCATCAAGAACGAGTCCACCACCCCGCTACCCTACCAGGAGCGGATGACTGCTTCAGGCCCGGAGAAGCTGTTTCTCATCGACGACGCGTACGTAAAGCAGATGGTTGCATCCATCGTGAAAGACCAGGATTTGTCGCGTTATATTTTGTAGGGAACTCGCGGACGAACCGCGGCCTTGAAAGGGCACGACTTTAGAGCAGAACCAAGGAAGATGTATCCCTGGTTTTGCTATAAGGCATTTGGGGCGATAAACATGCCGGTGGCTTTGGCGTTCGTCTTCAAATTTTCGCTGGTTCTGGGGTCGGACTATCAAATAGCAAAATCTCTGCACACTCCATTCATGAGCTTGAGAATTGCTCCGAATAGAGAACGGACGTCCGCAACTGCGGACGCCCGTGAGACCGAATGAGCGAAGGGAAAGACTGCCGCGAGGAATCCGCTTAAGCGGCTTCTGCGCCGGGCTCTTCCTTCTTCGCGTCTTCCATTTCCTTTTCGAGTTCGGCGCGCTTTTTGGCCTTCATGTCTTCGCGTTTTTGGCGCTTGACTTCGAGCTGCTTTTCGGCGCCGAGGAGTTCGATGAAGGCCTTCTCCGCGCCGTCGCCTTGCTGGAAGCCGGTACGGACGATGCGGAGATAGCCGCCGTTGCGATCGCCGTAGCGCGGGGCTACGGTATCAAACAAGCGAGTGACGGCTGCGTCGGTCATGAGAAAGCTGAGCGCCTGACGGCGCGAGTGCAGATCGCCCTTTTTGCCCAGGGTGATCATTTTTTCGACGTGCGGACGCACAGCCTTTGCCTTGGCGATGGTGGTCTCCACGCGGTCTTCGATGATGACGGACGTGACCAGGTTGCGCAGCAGAGCGCGACGGTGGCTGGTGTTACGTCCGAGCTTGAATCCTGCATTGCGATGGCGCATGATGCAACTCTCTTTCGATTAAGCTTCTAGCTTCTAGCTCCTAGCTTCTAGCTGTCTGGCTCCGGCGGCGGCTTTGAGTCCCGGCACGGCGAAGCTGGAAGCTAGCGGCTAGAAGCTAGAGGCTGTATTTAGAAGTTCTCGGTTTCGGTGGGCAATTGCAGGTCCACCGAATCCAGCGGCTCGTCCTCGTCGTCGTAGCGGTTGTAGCTGGCGGCGAGGGCGGTGGCGGGCGGAATGCTCGTCGGCCCGGGGACCGCGTTGCCGTTTTCGTCGATCTTCATTCCCAGCGACAGACCCATCTGGGCGAGGATTTCCTTGATCTCGTTGAGGCTCTTGCGGCCAAAGTTCTTGGTCTTGAGCATCTCGGCTTCGGTCTTCTGCACCAGCTCGCCGATGGACTGAATGTTGGCGTTCTTGAGGCAGTTGTAGCTGCGGACGGAGAGCTCCAGTTCTTCCACGCTTCGGTTGAGATTATCGTTGCGGAGCAGGATGCGGCCTTCTTCGCCGCGCGCTTCGGCTTCGATTTCCTCTTCGAAGTTGATGAAGATGTTCATGTGGTCCTTGAGCAGCTTGGCAGCCAGTCCGACGGCATCGGCGGGTAGCACGGCTCCGTTGGTCCACACTTCGAGGGTGAGCTTGTCGAAGTCGGTGATCTGGCCAAGGCGAGCAGCTTCGACGACGTAGTTGACGCGGCGCACCGGCGAGTGAACCGAATCTACGGGAATGAAGCCCAGGCCGAGGTCGGCGTCGAAGTTCTTGTCGGCGGAGATGTAACCGCGTCCGCGCTTGAGGCGCATTTCCATATCGAGCTTGCCGCCTTCGGACAGCGTCGCGATATAAATGTTCTTGTCCAGAATCTCCACGTCGCCGTCGGCTTCGATCATGCCCGAGGTGACAACGCCGGGCTGGTCTGCGCGCAGGTAGAGAGCTTTGGGGCCATCGCCGGCGAGCTTGAAGGGAACTTGCTTGAGATTCAGGATGATGTCGGTGGCGTCTTCGACCACGCCGCCAATGGACTGGAACTCGTGCAGCACGCCCTCAATGCGAATCGCGGTGACCGCAGCGCCCTCGATGGAGCTGAGCAGCGTGCGCCGCAAGGCGTTGCCGATGGTGGTGCCAAAGCCGCGCTCAAAAGGCTGGGCGCTGAACTTGCCAAACGTTTCGGTCAGCGTCTCGGCATCGACTGCCAGCCGCTTCGGTTTTTGAAATCCTCTCCACAACATAGACGTCTCTCGTTTCCCGCGCGGCATGTACGTCGCGATGCATTTTGCGGCGGCCGCGCAAGTTCTCCTTCTGATTAGGGTTCAGGGATCAGGGATCAGGGATCGGTTTTTACCGTGGCACTGCCAACAGTATCGACTCCACCATGACCTCTAAAACCCCGTATATCACTCAAAACCAGGAGCCCGGAATATCTACAAGTCGCTCACAGAGGCATTTGAAACTGACCCCTGACCCCTGATCCCTTACTTGCTGTACAGTTCGACGATCAGCTGCTCATTGATGGGCAGATTGACATCGACACGCTTGGGCAGGTGCAGAATGCGGCCCGAAAGGTTCTCAAAATTCGCTTCAAGCCAAGCCGGCACGGGGTTCTGCGCGGCGTACTGCGCACCCTGCTCCACAATCAACAACTTCTTGGCGCTGTCGCGGATGGCGATTTCGTCGCCCGCGTTCACCTGGTAGGAAGGAATATTTACCTTGCGGCCGTTGACCGAGACGTGGCCGTGACGAACAACCTGGCGGGCCTGGCGGCGCGAGATGGCGAAGCCGAGGCGGAAAGCCACATTGTCCAGGCGGCGCTCAAGCTGCTGGATGAGCAGTTCGCCGGTGACGCCGCTGGCGCGGTTGGCCTTCTCGTAGTATTCGCGGAACTGGCCCTCGAGCGTAAAGTACATGCGCTTGGCCTTCTGCTTTTCGTGCAGTTGGAGGCCGTAGCCGACGATCTTGGCCTTGCGGTCCTTGCCGTGCTGGCCGGGGGGAAAGTTGCGCTTCTCAATCGGGCAACGATCAGAGAGGCACTTGGTGCCCTTCAAAAAAAGCTTGGTGCCTTCGCGACGGCAAAGGCGGCAGACTGGTCCGGTATAACGTGCCATTTCTTCTTCTTCTCCAGACTTCGGATGACGGCCGGTTTACACGTAGTGCAGCTTCTAGCTGCTAGCTTCTAGCCTCTAGCTAGTCGTGCGGGATCAATCTGGATGACCGCGCGAATTGCTTGAGATAAAGCCGGCTGGGAATGCTGCATAGGACGTTTCGTCCCGGCCCTGTTTTACTTTTAGCTGCCAGCTTCTAGCTTCCAGCTTTTCTTGCATCCATCTGAAGGCCGCGATTTTAGCCTACGGCAGGATGGAGCTAGAAGCTAGAGGCTAGAAGCTAGAAGCTGCTTCTTAGACTCTTCTCCGCTTCGGTGGACGGCAACCGTTGTGCGGCACCGGCGTTACGTCGCGGATGGAGCGGACTTCGATGCCGGCGGCGGCCAGGGCGCGAATTGCAGACTCGCGGCCCGAACCCGGTCCGGCAACGCGGACATCGACCGCACGCAGGCCGTGATCGCGGGCCATGCTGGCTGCATTCGAGGCCGCCTGCTGCGCCGCGAACGGCGTACCCTTGCGCGATCCCCTGAAGCCCAGCGAACCCGAGCTCTTCCAGCTCAGCGTGTTGCCCACCTGGTCGGTAATGGTGACGATGGTGTTGTTGAACGAGGCCTGAATGTGGCAAATGCCAAACGGAACATTCTTGCGCTCGCGCTTTTTGAATTTCTTGTTCTTGCCTGCCTTGCCGGCGCCGGCTTTCTGCTCTGGTTTCGCCATTAGGTTTTACCCGTCGCTTTCTTCTTGCCGGCAACTGTGCCCTTGCGCGGGCCTTTGCGGGTGCGGGCATTGGTGTGGGTACGCTGGCCGCGCACAGGCAGCGAACGCCGGTGACGGTTTCCGCGATAGCTTTGAATGTCGATCAGGCGCTTGATGTGCATCTGGACGTCTTTGCGGAGATCGCCTTCGACGTCTCCCTCGTCCTCGATTACCTGACGGATGCGGTTCACCTCGTCCTCGCCCAGGTCCTGGATCTTCTTGAAGGCGTCTACATTCGCCTTCTCCAGAATCCTCAGCGCGCGCGGGTTGCCGATCCCGAAGATGTATGTGAGCGCGATCCGAGCCTGCTTGTTGCGAGGCAGATCGACGCCAGCAATACGTGCCATTTGAATTCCTCTGCTGCTTCAGGTTGTGTGCCTCCGGCCTTAACCGGTTCGCACGGGTTGTGCTTTCCGCCTCCAGGGGTTCATCGCAAGCCTTGACTCAGGCTAACTAGCCCCGTACCGAGGGATGAGGGTTTAGGTTTCAAAGATCAGCTTACGTTTCCTCTTCAACCAAGATCTTACTGACCCCTGCCCCTTATCTCTGGCCCCTCGCGTGGAGGGTTCCGCGTATGCCAGGCTCGCTTAGCCCTGGCGCTGCTTGTGTTTTGCGTTCTCGCAGATCACCCTCACCACACCGCGGCGGGTAATGACCTTGCACTTGACGCAAATCTTCTTTACCGATGCTCGGACCTTCATTGTTGTTGCCCTTCCTTCAAGACTCTAACTGCGATCTTCCAGCTCGCTCTTCCGGTACCAACTCCACGTGCCAATGCACAGGCTAGAAGCTGGAAGCTAGAAGCTGAAAGCTATTTGTAGCGGTACACAATGCGTCCGCGATTCAGGTCGTAGGGGCTCAGCTCCACGGCCACGCGGTCGCCCGGCAAGATGCGGATGAAATTCTTGCGCATCCGTCCCGAGACATGGGTCAACACTTCATGATTATTCTCGAGTTTGACCTTGAACATGGCATTGGGCAGCGTCTCAACGACTACCGCCATTACCTCGATCGCGTCTTCCTTCGACAAGCCGCATCCCGCTTCCGGCGGCGCTTGAGCGCTGCCTTGCTTTTGGACTGAGTATCGCTACTCGGTCAGAATTCTCGCTCCGGTGTCCGTCACCGCAACCGTGTGCTCAAAATGAGCACTCATGCTTCCGTCTTTGGCCACGGCCGTCCAGCCGTCGTCCAACACCATGACGTCCGGCCTGCCGGCATTGACCATGGGCTCGATGGCGATGACCATCCCCGCCTTCAGCTTCATGCCCCGGCCTGCTTCGCCAAAGTTCGGCACCTGCGGATCTTCGTGCATGTGAACCCCGATGCCGTGGCCCACAAAATCCCGTACCACCGAAAACCCTTCGCCTTCCACCACTTTCTGCACCGCGGCGCCCACATCGCCCAGGGTCGCTCCCGGCCTTACCACGGCAATGCCCGCGTGCAGCGATTTTTTGGTCACATCGAGCAACCGCGCCGTGTCGGGCGCGATCTTGCCCACCGGCACCGTGATCGCCGAGTCGCCGTAATAGCCGTCCACCACCACCCCGAAGTCGACCGAAACAATGTCGCCTTCCTTCAAAACCCGCTTCTCGGAGGGGATGCCATGCACCACCTCGCTATTGACCGAGGTACAGAGAGCGCATGGATAACCGTGGTATCCCTTGAACGCTGCCTTGACGTCAAGTTCCTTCAGACGCGCGACTGCAGCCTTCTCAAGATCGAGAGTCGTGACGCCCGGCTTGACCAGCCCTCGCACCAACTCGAGCACATCGCGGGTTAGCTCGCCCGCGCGGCGCATCTTCTCGATTTCCTGCGACGACTTGAGTACGACAGCCAACGGTAAACCAGCTTTCAGCTTTCAGTTCTCAGCCGCGCCTGACCGGGCTAACGACCGATGGGTGAATGCTGCCAATAGTCTTAAACGCACAAACTCGCCGTGCAGTTACGCTACTGGCGTAACCGCTCCACGGCGGCAACGATTCCGGCCGCGATCGCTCCAATCGGCCGGTCTCCATCCACTTCCGCGAAACGTCCCAGAGCCCTGTAATGCTCGACAACCGGCGCGGTCAGGGCTCCATAGGCGCGCATGCGCTCTTTGAAGACCTCTTCCGTGTCATCGGCTCGCTGGGTCAGTGCCGCACCCTCTATATCGCAGAATCCATCCTTCTTAGGAGGATTCACGTTGACGTTATAGATGGTCTGGCAGACGGGACAGTTCCGGCGCCCGGTAATTCGGCGCAAGAGTTGATTATAGTTCACTTGGATGCTGACGGCAACCACCGGAAGGGTGTCCGGCTGGGTCGCGAGACGACCGTCCAGCCAGCCCGCCTGGCCCAGTGTCCGCGGAAAGCCGTCCAGAATGTAGCCGTTGACCGTGTCGGGCTGCTGCAGCCGCACTGCCACCATCTCATCCACCAGAGAATCCGGAACCAGTTCTCCCCGGCCCATGATTTCCTTGGCCACCCGGCCCAGTTGCGTACCCTGGGCCACATTGCCGCGCAACAAGTCCCCGGTCGAAATCTGCGGGATACCCCAGATCTTGACCAGTTCCTTGGCCTGGGTACCTTTGCCCACGCCCGGCGCTCCCAATAAGAGAATCGGGCCGGGAACGGTCTTTCGATCCGATTCCAGGCCCTGTTCGACTGCAGAAATAGATGAAGACATTACCAGGTTTTCCTTCCGCGAATGCGACCGGAGCGCGGGGAAAAGCCGTCATAATGCCGCATGATCAGCTGCGATTCGATCTGGTTGACCGTGTCCATGGCCACACCCACAACGATAAGAAGCGAGGTGCCGCCAAAGTAGAAGTTGACCCCCATACCGTGAATCGCCCAGGTCGGCAGGTTCTCAAAGACGCGGCCGACGAGCCATAACTTGTCAAAACGGATGCCGGAAATGAGGAAGGTCGGCACCAGCGAAATGACGATGAGATAGAGCGCGCCCACCAGCGTGATGCGGGTGAGAATGTCGTTGATAAAGTCCGACGTGCGCTTGCCCGGCCGGATGCCGGGGATGAAGGAGCCCGACTTGCGGAAGTTGTCTGCGATGTCGTCCGGCTTCATGATGATGGATACATAGAAATAGGCGAAGAAGATGATGCCCAGCATGTCGAGCAGTTCATACCAGGGGTAGCCGGGCGCGAGCGCCTGCATGATGGGCTGAAGAAACTTGCTGTTTTGCACCCACTCCACCTGGCCGAAGAGCATGGGGGCCGAGAGGATGGAGCTGGCGAAGATGACCGGCATGACGCCGCCGGAATTGACTTTGAGAGGCAAATGGCTGGACTGGCCGCCCATCATGCGCCGGCCGATGATGCGCCGGGCGCTCTGGATGGGAATGCGGCGCTCGCTGCGCTCGACAAAAACGATGAAGGCCACCACGGCGATCATGCCCGCGACCAGCGCCAGCACAACCAGGAAGGACATCGAACCCCAGGCGTCGGTTTGAACCTTTTGCACCAGTTCGACCACGCCGCGGGGCAGGCCGGCGACGATGCCGGCAAAGATCAGCAGGCTCATGCCGTTGCCAATGCCACGATCGGTAATCTGTTCGCCTAGCCACATGATGAAGGCGGTGCCCGTGGTCAGGGTGATCACGGTCATCAGCACGAATCCGGCGCCGGGATTGAGAACCAGACCCTGACGCGTGAGAATGGCGGCGATGCCGATGGACTGCAACGCTCCCAGAATCACGGTGAGATAGCGGGTCCACTGCGTAATTTTGCGGCGGCCCAGCTCGCCTTCCTTTTGAATGCGCGCCAGCGGCTCATAGACTACGGTGAGGAGCTGAAAGATGATGGAGGCGGTGATGTAGGGCATGATGCCCAGCGCGAAGATTGTCATGCGGCGCAGGTTGCCGCCGCCGAACAGGTCCATCAGCCCCAGCGCCGAGCCGTTCTGCGAATTGAAGAGCAGTTCGAGCTGGTGGGTGTTCACGCCGGGCGTGGGAATCCACGCGCCCAGCCGGTACACAGCAAGAATGCCCATGGTGAAGAGTACGCGCTTGCGCAGATCGGGAATCCGGAAAATATTGAGAAATTTCTCAAGCATCTTTGCTTATCCGCTTCAGGCGTTTGCCGCCACTTGAATCGTTGTCCTACTCCACCATCTTAGAGCATTGCCGGATTTCCACTTGAGACTACGGGAATCCGGGGAATGCTGCCTATGCGGGCCGTCACACAACCGATAAAGTACCTGGAGTCCCAGGATTTGAATCCAGGAACCCTTAAACACGCTGGACTTAGGCCGTTGCCGGCGCTACGGCGCCACCCAGAACCACTGCTTTGCCGCCGGCTTTCTCGATCTTTTCGACGGCGGATTTCGAAAACTTGTGCGCGTGGATGGTAATCGCCGAGGTCAGCTCGCCGGAACCGAGGATCTTGATGAGCGCCTTCTTGTTCGACGCCAGGCCCAGCTTCTTATAGTCGTCCAGGCCGATTTCGGTGACCTTGAGATCGGCGATCGTCTCGGCGATGCGGTCCAGGTTCACGACCGTATATTCGGTGCGGAAGATGTTAGTGAAGCCACGCTTGGGCAGGCGACGGTGCAGCGGCATCTGGCCGCCTTCAAAACCGCGCATCAGGCTGAAGCCGGAGCGCGAACCCTGGCCCTTGTGGCCGCGGGTCGAGGTCTTGCCCATGCCGGATCCCATGCCCCGGCCCACGCGCTTGCGCCCGGTGTTGGCTTTTTGGGGCGCGCGCAAATTCGATAGATTCTTTGCCATTTTTTCCTCGCTGTAGCGCCGGAGGGGTTGGTCCCTTCCGACTCGCGTTGTAAAGCAGCTTCTAGCTTCTTGCTCGTTTTACCGGAGCCCTGTGAATTACGGCCCCGGCATGAAAAAGCTGGAAGCTAGAGGCTAGGAGCTGAAAGCTAGCTTTCTAAAATCCTAACCAGATGCGGAATGGCTTTCACCATGCCGCGGGTGGATTCGGTATCGACGCGCTCGACAATCTGGTTGAGCCGCGTAAAGCCCAGTCCCTTCACCACCGCCTTGTGCTTGGCAGGGGTGGAGTTCTTGGAGCGGTAGTACTCGATGCGAATCATCTTTGTCTTCGTCGCGCTCTCGGCTGCGGTCTTTGTTTTGGTCTCTGCCATGGCTTACATCTCCTCCACGGTCTTGCCGCGCATGTTGGCAACCTCGGCCCGATCGCGCAATTGCAGCAGCGCGTTGAAAGTGGCCTTGACCACATTGTGCGGATTCGGAGAACCGAGGCTCTTGGTGAGCACATTCTGCACACCGGCCGAGGTCATAACCGCGCGCACAGCGCCGCCGGCGATCACGCCCGTACCTTCAGGGGCCGGCTTGAGCAGCACCTGACCGGCGCCATAGCGGCCCAGCACCAGGTGCGGAATCGAGGTCTCGGTCAGGTTGACCCGGATCAGGTTCTTCTTGGCCGCTTCGATCCCCTTGCGAATGGCCTGAGGAACTTCCTTGGCCTTGCCGGAACCGTGACCCACTACGCCCGAGGCGGCGTCGCCCACCACCACCAGCGCGGCAAACGACATGTTCTTGCCGCCCTTGACTACTTTGGTCACGCGATTGATGGCCACCACCTGATCCTTCAGGTTGTACTGGTTGGCATCGAGTTTCTTCTTCAAGATCGTCATTGCTCTCACTTTCAGTGGTCAGTGATCAGTGGACAGTTTCGGCGTGCCACTACCCAATTCTTCAATTGCTCCCCGACCGCTGCTTCCTTCTTGCTCTGTTTCAGCGCTCCGCCGTCAGGCCGCGTCAGCATTGACTGATCACTGACCACTGACAACTGATCACTGTTTCTAAAACTCCAACCCTGCTTCGCGAGCCGCGTCGGCCAGCGCCTTGATGCGCCCGTGATAGAGGTAGCCGCCGCGATCGAAGACCACCTTCTTGATGCCTTGCTTGACGGCCAGTTCGGCGACCGCCTTGCCTATTTCTTTCGCCGAGGCGACGTTGCCGCCGGTCTTGAGCTTCAACTGAAGCGACGAAGCCGAAACCAGCGTCTCGCCCTTCTGGTCGTCGATGACCTGGGCGTAAATGTGATTCAGCGAGCGGTAAACGTTCAACCGCGGCCGCTCCCCGGTGCCCGACAGCTTGGCGCGAATGCGCGCGTGAATGCGCTGGCGGATTGCGTTTCTCTTGGTTTCAGTAATCATGGTCTCTCATTCCTATCAGCGGAGCCGCCTTGCGACACCGTTCGGTGGTTAAAGCAGCTTCTAGCTCGTCTTGCTAGAACTATGCTTTTTGACTTGCCGCGAAAAGCTAGGAGCTAGAAGCTAGAGGCTAAAAGCTGCCTCTCTTACTTCGCGCCTGTCTTGCCGGCCTTCTTCTTCAGCTTCTCGTCCGAGTAACGCACACCCTTGTTCTTGTATGGATCGGGCTTGCGGAGCGAACGCATGTCGGCGGCCACCTGGCCCACCTTCTGACGGTCGATGCCGCTGATGATTAGATGGGTCTGCTTGGGATCGATTGCCACATCGATGCCCGAGGGTAGAGGGACCTCGATGGGATGCGAATAGCCAAGCGTGAACACCACAGTTCCCTTGCCCTTGAGCTCGGCGCGATAGCCAATGCCGACGATATCGAGCTCGCGCTTCCAGCCCGTGGTAACGCCCTGCACCGCGTTGGCGACCAGCGCCCGCGTCAGCCCGTGCATCGCGGCCTGGCTGTCGTTCTCGCGGTTGACGTGCAGTACGCCGTCCTTAGTCTCAAGCGTAATGCCTGGGGCAATCAGTGCCGAGACCTTGCCCTTGGGGCCCTCGACGACGACCGTGTTGCCCTCGACCTTGTACTTGACGCCCGCGGGTAGCGGAATGAGTTTCTTTCCAATGCGCGACATTGTTTCAATCCTTTGCTGGCTTGCGAGTCCCGAAAAGCAGCCTTCAGCCATTAGCTTTCAGCTTCTAGCTACGACGCCTATCGTTCCACTGCAGCCCGGAAAACAGTGAACAGTTGGCAGTGAACAGTGAACAGGATTCTTGCTGACCACTGTTAACTGTTCACTGACTACTGTCGTTACCAAACTTCGCAGAGCAGTTCGCCGCCTACGCCTTCGCGGCGCGCCTGGCGGCCCGTCATGACGCCCTTGGGCGTGGTCATGATGGAGATGCCGAGGCCGCCCTGGACGCGCTTGATCTCGTCGCGGCCGATGTAAACGCGGCAGCCGGGACGCGAGACACGCGCCAGATCGCGGATAGCTGCTTCAGTGCCGCCGTACTTGAGATACACGCGGAGCACCAGCTTGCCGTCCTCTTCCTGGGTCTTGTAGTTCGAGATGTAGCCTTCCTCCTTGAGGATGCGGGCAATCTCGGTCTTCAGCTTCGAAGCCGGAACATCCAGCTTCTGATGACGCGCCCGGATCGCATTCCGGATCCGCGCCAGAAAATCTGCTACTGGGTCGGTCAGACTCATTCCTTCTCCTTCATTCCCCGTTCGCCCGCCAACCTGACGGGAACCTGCGGGAATGCCTTCAATACAGCTTCTAGCCACTAGCTTCTAGCCCGCCGTGCTCGATGAAGCTCTTCAATCGAAAGCGAAGAGCTAGAAGCTAGAGGCTAAAAGCTAGCCGCTGCTTCTCTACCAACTCGACTTGACGACGCCGGGGATCTCTCCCTTGAGCGCCAGCGACCGGAAACACAAGCGGCAAACGCCGAACTTGCGCAGAAAACCACGCGGCCGTCCGCAGAGCTGGCACCGGTTGTGCTTGCGGCAGCTAAACTTCGGCTTCCGCGCGTCCTTCACTCTTTTTGCAGTAGTTGCCATAAACCCTCTTGAACAACAGCTACTAGCTTCTAGCTACTAGCTTCCAGCTTGTTCCTTACCCAAAGTACTTTCGAGCCTGCGGAACAAGCCCAAATTCCTTTCGCCTCATCCGCTGGTTCCGCCTCCATCGAGCTAGAGGCGGAAGCTAGCGGCTAAAAGCTGCCTTTACGCCCCCTGCCGGAAGGGCATTCCGAAGTGCTTGAGCAGCGCGCGTGCTCCGTTGTCGTCCCTGGCCGTGGTCACGATGGTGATGTTCATGCCCTTCAGCTTCTCCACCTTGGAGTAATCGATCTCCGGAAAGATGAGCTGGTCGCGCAGGCCGAGCGTGTAGTTGCCGCGCCCGTCAAAACTCTTCGTCGACACTCCGCGGAAATCGCGCACCCTGGGCAGCGCCGTCGAAATCAGCCGGTCAAGAAACTCATACGCCTTGTCGGAACGCAGCGTGACCATGGCGCCGATGGACATGCCGGCGCGCACCTTGAAGGCCGCAATCGACTTCTTCGCCTTCGTAGTCACCGGCTTTTGCCCGGCAATCATCGTCAAATCAGCCACCAGCGGGTCGAGCAGCTTGGTGTTCTGCGTGGCTTCGCCCAGGCCCATGTTGATGACGACTTTCTTGAGGGCCGGCACCGCCATCGGGTTCTCAAGTCCAAGCTCCTTTTGAAGAGCCTGCTTGATCTCCTTGTGATACTTCTCTTTCAACCTTGCTGCCATTTCTCTGCTCTCTTTCTTCCGGTGCTTGCCGCACGGGCAACGCTTCCGGAAGTTTTCTCCGGCTCACTTGGAGGCGCTTGGCGCTCCCTGGCCGGCCGAAATCCTTCTACTGCTTTGTGGGCAATGTCTGTCCGCACTTTTTGCACACGCGCACGCGCATGTCGCCTTCCATCTTGTGGCCAACGCGCGCCGGTCCACAGTTGGGACAAACCAGCATCACGTTCGACACATTGATTGGCGACTCCTGTTCCGCGATGCCGCCTTTGGTCCGCTTTCCGGTCTTGCCCGAAACCGTCTTCTTGACCACCCGCACGTGCTCCACAAGAACCGTGCTATTGTCGGGAAACACCCGTAATACACGGCCCGTTTTGCCGCGGTCCGAGCCCGTCAGCACCTTGACCGTATCGTTGCGATGAATATTCAAACTCGGCATCTCTTCTCCAAAGAAACAGTTCACAGTGGTCAGTGAACAGTGATCAGTCTTTCCATGCCTGAACCGGCGTCTCTACCAAACCAAGCCGCGTCCGGCAACCAACTCCTGAGTAGCCTGCGGCCAAAACTGACCACTGGCCACTGTTCACTGACCACTGCTTCTACACCACTTCCGGGGCCAGCGAAACAATCTTCAGAAACTTCTTTTCGCGCAACTCGCGGGCCACCGGCCCGAAGACGCGCGTTCCTACCGGCTCGTGCGCATCGTCGATGACCACGGCCGCATTTTCGTCGAAGCGGATGTAAGTTCCGTCGCGCCTGCGATGTTCCTTGCGGGTGCGAACGATGACCGCCTTCACAACCTTGCCCTTCTTCACGGTGCCGTCAGGCGAAGCTTCCTTGACCGCTGCGGTGACAATGTCGCCGAGGCCGGCCTTCTTGCCCAATCCGCCGCCGAGCGGAAGGATCACTTGCAGCTTGCGCGCGCCGGAGTTGTCGGCTACCGCGAGCATGGTTCTCATTTGCACAGCCATGGGTTCTTCTCCTTATCGCTCTCGGCTACTAGACGGCTGCCTGCGCGGCATCTTCAATCTGGCCGAGCGAGGAACGCCGGACAATTTCTTCCAGAGACCAACGCTTCAGTTTGCTGAGCGGACGAGTCTCGCGAATGCGAACCACATCGCCCAACCGCGCCGAACTCTGCTCGTCATGCGCATAAAACTTCTTGGTGGTGCGCATGATCTTCTTGTACTTGATGTGCGGCTTGCGCATCTCGACCTCAACCACGATGGTCTTTTGCATCTTGGTTGAAACCACCTGGCCAACCTTCTCGTTACGCCGCGCGCCAGTGGCCGGCGCCTGCACTGCTTCCTTAGTCGCCGTCATTTAGCGGGCTCCCTTCTTGTTTTCCGTAGCTGCCTCGGCGCCAGCGGCCGCGCCGCCATTGCCGAGTTCGCGCTCGCGGGCTACGGTCTTGATCTGCGCAATCTCTTTGCGCAACTGGCGGAGTTTCTTGACTCCGTCGTTCTGCCCAAGGGAGACCTGAAAGCGAAGCCGGAACAACTGCTCGGCGGTCGTCTTCTCCTGGTGCTCGAGCTCTTCGTCGCTCAAACTGCGAATCTTTGCGAGTTCCATCTTTTCTTAGCTCCTAGCTTCTAGCTTCTGACTTCTAGCTTCCTCTTGCTCATCCGTAACTCTTCGATTCAACGCTAAGAGCAAGAAGCTAGAGGCTAGAAGCTGAAAGCTGTACTTCTACTTTGCCTCGGCAACGGCCTTTTCAGCGCCCGGCCGCATGACAAACTTGGTCCTGAGCGGCAGCTTGTTGGAAGCCAGCCGCATCGCCTCTTCGGCGACAGTCGGGGTAACCCCTTCCATCTCAAAGAGAATCTTGCCCGGCCGGACAACGGCGACCCAGTGATCCAGAGCACCCTTGCCCGAGCCCATACGAACTTCGGCCGGCTTCTTGGTAATCGGCTTGTCCGGGAAGAGGCGCAGCCAGATCTTGCCGCCGCGCTTGATGAAACGCGTCATCGCAATACGGCTGGCTTCGATCTGCCGGTCGGTAATGTAACCGCACTCCAGCACCTTGAGCCCGTATTCACCGAACGACAGCGAAGAGCCGCGCCACGCCTTGCCCCGGCGCTTGCCCTTCTGCTGCTTGCGAAACTTCACCTTCTTTGGCATCAACATAACGAAAACCTCGAAAACCAGCTTCTAGCTGCTAGCTTCTAGCTGCTAGCTCAAAAACTCTTTTCACAACAGCTCGACTCCGCGGCGCCCAAGCTAGAAGCTAGAGGCTAGAAGCTAAAAGCTGCCTTAAAATACCGACGTTCCCACCGGCGGCGTCTGACGGCGCTTCTGCTCGTAGATGTCGCCGCGATAGATCCAGGTCTTCACGCCGATCACGCCGTAGGTGGTGTTGGCCTCGGTAAAACCGTAATCGATATCGGCCCTGAGGGTGTGCAGCGGTAAACGGCCCTGCAGATACCACTCCGAGCGCGCGATTTCGTTGCCGTTCAGCCGGCCCGAAACCCTCACCTTGATTCCCTTGCAGCCGAAGCGCAGCGCCGAATCCACGCTCTTGCGCATGGCGCGGCGGAAGCTGACGCGCTTTTCCAACTGGAGGGCAATGTTCTCGCTGACCAGTTGCGCATCCAGTTCCGGCTTGTTCACCTCGATGATGTCGATGAACACGTCGCGGCTGGTGCGCTTGCCCAGCTCCGTCTTGAGCTTCTCGATCTCGGCGCCCTTGCGGCCGATCACGATGCCCGGACGGGCGGTGCGGATGAGGAAGCGGAGCTTATTGCCCGGCCGCTCGATTTCGACCGAGCTGACGCCCGCAGCCTTCAGCTTCTCGCGGAGCTCAGCCTTGAGCTTCACGTCCTCGACCAGGAGCTTGTCAAACTCGCGCTCTGAGAACCAGCGCGAACGCCACGGCTTGTTCACTCCCAGCCGAAATCCGTAAGGATGGACTTTCTGTCCCATATGCTTTTCCCTCTAGGCCTTCTTGCTAGCCTTCTTCGGTGCCTTTGTTGCTTTGGCCGCGTCTGTTTCCGCCCGCGGCTCCTCGATCTTCTTTGCCGATGTCTTGGCCGCCACGGCCTTTTTCTTCGCGCCCTTCTGCACTTCGGTCTTGGCCGCCACAGGCTCTTCCACCTTGGTCACGAAGCCCGCTACCCCCGGACGCTCGGCCACCGTCAGCACAATGTGCGTGAGCCTGCGCTGGTACCGGAAGGCGCGTCCCATGGGAGCTGGGCGGATGCGCTTCATGCGCGGTCCATCGTTGGCCAAGGCCGTCTTGACGTAGAGATTGTCCACATCGACATCGGCTCCCTGCTCGCCGGATACGTACTTCGCGTTGTCCACCGCCGAAATCAGCAGCTTGTGGATCACCGGGGCGATGCGCTTCTTGGTAAAGGCCGCCGTCTCCAGCGCCTCCTGGACTCCACGGCCCTTGATCAGCTCCAGCACCAGCCGCGCCTTCTGCGGCGACACGCGCTGAAACCTGGCTTCGGCCCGATATTCCTTTGTCTCGACTGCCATGACTTGTGCCTTCCTCAACTGCAAGCTTCTAGCTGCTAGCTTCTAGCTTTTAGCTTTTAGCTTCATCATGCTTCCGCTCTCGTCTTCGCTTCGGTACGAACAGCTAGAAGCTAGAGGCTAAAAGCTGCTTTTCCTACCGCGGCTTGGCGCCGGCTTCGGCCGCCTTACTGCTGCCACCGGTATGTCCCTTGAACGTCCGCGTCGGCGCAAACTCACCCAGCTTGTGTCCCACCATGTTCTCGGTGACGTACACCGGAACGAACTTCTTGCCGTTGTGCACGGCGATGGTGTGGCCCACGAACTCGGGAAAGATCGTCGAACGCCGCGACCAGGTTTTGACCACCTTCTTGTCGTTGGCCTGGTTCAGCACCTCGATCTTCACGGTCAGGTGCGCATCCACGAACGGGCCCTTCTTTGTTGAACGTGCCATAAAATCAGCTCCTAGCTTTTAGCTACTAGCCGCTAGCTTCGACGAACTCTTGCTATTGGCCGGCTATCGCCTTGAATCTCTCGTGCGCCGCATTAGCTTGAAGCTAGAAGCTAGAAGCTAGCGGCTGTCCTTTTACTTCACCCGGCGGCTGACGATGAACGTGTCGGTCCGCTTGTTGTTGCGTGTCTTGTAGCCGCGTGTCGGCTGGCCCCACGGCGTGACCGGATGACGGCCGCCCGAGGTCTTGCCTTCGCCGCCGCCGTGCGGGTGATCCACAGGATTCATGGTGACGCCGCGGTTGGTGGGCCGAATGCCCAGCCACCGATTGCGTCCCGCTTTGCCGATGGCCACATTCTCGTGATCCGTATTGCCCACCTGGCCAATGGTCGCCATGCAGTCGGCCAGCACCTTGCGGGTCTCACCGGAAGGCAGCTTCAACAGGGCATAATCGCCCTCCTTGGCCACCAATTGCGCCTGGGTTCCGGCCGAACGCGCCATCTGCGCGCCCTTGCCCGGCTTTAGCTCAATCGCGTGCACCGTGGTGCCGGAAGGAATGTTCTTGAGCGGCAGCGCGTTACCCACCAGGATATCGGCTTCGGGACCGGAGCTTACGGTCGCGCCCACCTTGAGCCCAACCGGCTGCAGAATGTAGCGCTTCTCGCCATCCGCGTAGTGCACCAGCGCAATGCGCGCCGAGCGGCCCGGATCGTACTCGATCGTCGCCACTTTCCCAGGCACCCCAAACTTCTCGCGCTTGAAATCGATGAGGCGCAATTTCTGTTTATGCCCACCGCCGTGATGGCGAATGGTCAGGTCGCCCGTGTTGCGGCGTCCGCCCGTGCGCTTGCGGACCGTGAGCAGCGGCTTGTGCGGCGTATCCGTCGTCAGGTCGTCGTTGACCAGCGAGGTCTGAAACCGCAGCGTCGGCGTTACCGGTCTGTATGTTTTGATTGGCATCGTCTTTGTCCTGGAGTGCCGGCGCTCAACCTCGAGCTCCGTTCTCCCCGTTTCTCCGCAGCCCGTTCAATCGTCCCAGGGCTCCGATAGTCCTACATGGCTGTCAGCGATTCACTGCTTGCTGTCAGCCGCCTTACAGATTGCTCACGTACTCGGGCAGTTTTTCGCCGGCCTTCAGCTTTACGTAGGCCTTCTTCCAGTCCGGCCGGAAGCCCGCGAACTTGCCGCGGCGCCGTTCCTTGCCCACAACATTGGCTGTGCGAACCGCTGCCACCTTTACCTTGAACAGCGTCTCGACCGCCTGCTTGACTTCGGTCTTCGAGGCATCCGGCGCAACTTCAAACACCAGCGTCCCCTCGGTCTCTTTCACGCCCAGTCCCTTTTCGGTGATCAGCGGGCGGCGAATTACGGTATAAAGAGTCGGCATTATGCGGCCTCCGTCTCTGCGGCGGCGAGCTTGCGCGCGGCAGCGCTGCGTTTGGATACGGACTTCTCAAGCGCCTCGGTCAACTGCTCGATGGCGGCCTTGGAGAAGATGGCCCGCTCATAGCGGAGCAGATCGTAAGGATGCACTTCGTTGTTGAGCACCAGTTCCACGCCTTCGAGGTTGCGCGCTCCCAGAATCAAACCATGGGAAAGCGTCTTGCCGTTCTCGACCAGCAGCGCGGTGCGCGTCACGTCCAGCTTGTCGAGCGCCTTGCGGTAGAGCTTGGTCTTGGCTTCCTTGATCTCGAGCGTATCCACTACCGTCAGCTTGCCGTCGGCGAGCTTGGAGGCAAGCGCGGCGCGCAAGGCGCCAAGCAGCTTCTTGCGCGGGAATGCGTAGTCGTAGCTGCGAGGCTGCGGGCCGTGCACGGTATAGCCGTGCCGCCACAGAGGCGAGCGCACCGAACCGATACGAGCGCGGCCCGTGCCCTTCTGCTTCCACAGCTTCTTGCCGGAACCGGCAACTTCGGTACGGCTCTTGGTCTTGTGCGTGCCCTGGCGCAGAGAAGCGCGATAGTGCTTGACCGCCTCCCAGAGCAGGGCTTCGTTCACCTGGTCGGGCGCAAACACTGCGTCGGCCAGCTCGACCGAGCCCACCTTTTCGCCGTTCATGTTCAAAACATCCACTTTTGCCATCGTCTTCTTCCTGCGAGCTCTCAGCCGTCAGCTTTCAGCTATCAGCTCTTTCATCGGTAAAGCAATCCAAACTCCCAAAACACAAGCTGAAAGCTGAGAGCTGAAAGCTAAGAACTATTTACGCTTGCCCAGCTTCTTCGAAGCCTTCAACGGATCCACCGTGCCGGATCCAGCAAAGCCACGGCGCTCGCGCGGCGGAGTCTTGGCCTTCGATATCAACACATAGCCTTCGCGCGATCCGGGCACCGCGCCTTCGACCATCAAGAGATTCTCTTCAAGGTCGATGCCGCGAATACGAAGATTCCTTACCGTGACCTGCTCGGCGCCCATGTGCCCAGGCATACGCTGGCCGGGAAACACGCGCGACGGAAAACTGGAGGCGCCAATCGAACCCTGTACCTGGAACATGTGCCCGTGGGACTTGGGTCCGCCGCCGAATCCATGCCGACGCACAACGCCTGCAAAACCCCGGCCCTTCGAGGTGCCGATTACATCCACAAACCGCGCTTCGGAGAAGATGTCGACCAGAACCCGGTCGCCGGCCTTGACCGCAACCGCGCCTGCAGAGTCGAGCTCAAGCGCAACTTCCTTGATGACCTTCACCGGCGGCGCTTCGGTCTTGGCAAAATGCCCCGCCTGCGGCTTGGTCACATTCTTCGCCTTGACGAATTCGACCAGTCCGATCTGCGCGGCCTCGTAGCCATCCTTGGCCATCGTCTTCAACTGCGTAATCACGCAGGGACCGGCCTGCAGCACCGTAATCGGGTGCACATCGCCCTTTTCATCGAAAACCTGCGTCATGCCGATCTTTTTACCCAAGATTCCCGTAACTGCCATGTCTTCCTCGCCTCATCATGCAATGTTGAACTCACCGCACTGCCGGAATTGTTTGTGAGCTTTCAGCTATCAGCTATCAGCCAATTCCTGCCACTCCGCAGGACTTTCAATTCGCCATGTTCTTCAACTTCGCTTCCCCCACTGCCGCCGGCTCCGCCTCGATCAAGCTGAGAGCTGAAAGCTGACGGCTGAAAGCTACTTCTCGAACGCCTTGATCTCGACGTCGACGCCGGCCGGCAAATCGAGCTTCATCAGCGCGTCCACCGTTTGCTGGGTCGGCTCCAGAATGTCTATCAGCCGCTTGTGGGTTCGAATTTCGAACGCCTCGCGCGACTTCTTGTCCACGTGCGGCGAACGCAGCACGCAATACTTGTTCTTGATTGTCGGCAAGGGAATGGGGCCGGCCACGGTTGCACCGGTGCGCTTGGCCGTTTCCACGATCTCGCCCGTAGAAGTATCGAGCACACGATAGTCATATGCCTTCAACCGGATTCGAATCCTCTGTCCTACCATGACCGTCCTCAATCAGGGTTCAGGTTTCAGGTTTCAGGGATCAGTCGATGTTTCGCCTTAACTGATCCCTGTTCCCTGTTCCCTGATCTCTGTCCTCTTACTTAACAATCTCCGCAACCGTACCTGCGCCTACCGTGCGTCCGCCTTCGCGGATCGCGAACCGAAGGCCCTTCTCCAATGCCACCGGCGTAATCAGCTCCACCTGCAGCGA
>Ga0181520_10001122_pt1 | contig 56141 bp, 48 predicted proteins | sample PEATcosm2014_Bin_29_FD_132451 | JGI IMG/M metagenome (GOLD analysis project Ga0181520, IMG submission 132451) | Peatland microbial communities from MTU Mesocosm Facility, Houghton, MI, USA - PEATcosm2014_Bin02_30_metaG | ecosystem: Environmental > Terrestrial > Soil > Wetlands > Peat | place... | reverse complement strand
TCGCTCCTGCGGCAAACCTGCCCGGACTGGGAACTGATCGCCGTCGACGACTGCTCCAGCGACGGCAGCGCGGAGATGCTGAAGGCTTGGGCGGACCGGGACCCGCGCATTCGGCTGGTCCGACTGCCGGAGAACAGTGGACCGGGCGCGGCGCGCAACGCGTCCCTGCGTGTGGCCCAAGGTCGCATGATCGCGTATCTCGACCACGACGACGAGTACTTTCCCGACTACCTGGAAGCGGCCATGCGGCACCGGGGAAAGGGCGACGTCCTGGTGTTCGGACATTCGTCTATGGGGACGACGCGGCGGAATACGACAGGCGGAGCCGCGCGGCCCGCGAGCACGCCGTGCAATGGCATCCCGGCCGCCTGGCCCCGATCTATCGCGAGTTCTTCGGTCGGATCGCGCATCAGCCCGGCCTCCCGCTGGTGCCTATACGATCGGCAAGGGAAATAGCAAGTGCGTATCTCACTGCTACTTGTCGTTCAGATTCTTCCATTGTTCGGGGGTCATGGGAAAATACGAGGCGACCAAACGCAGATTGAGACGGACCGGCAAGCCCTCCCACCACTCGTGCCGGGCAGCCAGGTCGGTTTTCGTGATGCCCCTGCCGGCCAGGAACGATTCCTCGCCCCGGCCAATGACCTTCACGTTCTCCAGCGTGAATCTCTCGTTCGTCGTCATCTGCACGTAGACGATCTTGCCGGCGAACTCGCTGTCCGTGTTGTTGGCGCTCGGTTCGGCTGCCTTGGTCAAGATGCACGACCCCGCCACCAACCAGAGAACAACCAGCGAAATCAATTGTCTGTTCATCATACACTCCTCCTCGCTTGAATGGGAAAAACACTTGCGAAATTGTATTCAGCGCGGTAGGGTGGGGCAAAAGTGGTATGTCGATTCGTTATATCCTCAAACTGTAAACGCCACCACTGCCCCTGCGGCAGTGGAGCGATGTCTGACCACTACCTGCGACGACAATACCCCTTTTCGCCGCCTATCGCGTGCCGCCCGCCCAGCCCTCTGGGCTGGGCGGGCGGCACGCGATAGGCGGCAAGGAAACGCCGGGAGCACACGATTGGAGTGGCCAAACATCGCTCCACTGACGACCCGCAAGCGGGTGCCCCGGGGCAGTGGGGGCGTTTACAGTTTGAGTTATGTGGTTGTCTCTTGCTTCCCACAGTGATATAATTACCTGTGTTCAAGTGTGGTATGCCAAGTGGAAACCATCCACACTTGACAAGCACCACAGAACCTGCAACACTAATGTTCTCCAATTCCACACCTAACCAGGAGCCACAGACATGGCAAAGACAAATGGCGTGAATAAGACCAAAGCCGTCCGCGAGTATTTCAAGGCGCACAAGAAGGCCAGGAACGCGGAGGTGGTCGAGGCCATGGCGAAACAAGGTATCACGATCACGGCCAACTACGTCGGCAACATCAAGGCCAAGCACAACAAGCGGCGTCAAGCGGTCAAGAAGGTGGTTGCCAAGGGCGGAGTGGGCATCCCCGAGGTCAAAGCGGCCTTGGCCTTCATCAAGCTCACGGGGGGGCTTGCGGCGGCGAAGAAGGCATTGGAGGTTGCCCAGGAAATCAGGGCGATCGTGTAACCCTACTTGTCGGCGGAGAGCGCTGCTTCCGTTCGCCCCAAGAGAATGCGGTCAAACCCTGCCGGGCCGCCGACGGCGCCGAGGTTGAGACAACGGACGCGAAACTGGCCCTTCCACCAGCCCTTGTCCTTTAGCTCGTCCTGTAACGTTTGCCACAGATCCAATCGCACCACGGACCAGTCCGCGGCCGGCGTCTTGGCGACTTGTTTCCGCACCCAAACCCCTTCCTGGAGCTTGAACGGTTCGCCCAGGTCGGCCACGACCGCACCGCCGGGCCATTCGCCGCCAATCCGCAGGCTCACGCCGCGGGTTTGCGGCGCAAGCGCCTTATAGGCGAACTGCAGCCAGCGATACTGGCCGGGCTTCCCGGGTTTCTCGACAATCTCGAAATCCCAGTTGGGCACCGCGTGACCGAAGGGGGGTTGCCAGGCCGGTCCGATGATCTTGTCGGCATCCACGCGAATGTAGGTGCCGCCGCTGAACGCGCCGCCGCGCTGGAAGCTGCCGCCGACGGCCGCCGACACGACCGAGTCCAGATCGCTCTGGCGCTCGTCGAACAGCACGGCAACGGGCTTGTTCCGAATTGCGTCGGGATGCGATGCGCCCAGCGTTTCCCCGTGGAAGACGATCTTGGCCAGCCGCAGGTTGCTCGCCGGCCAGCCCGCGGCATCGGGACGCGCCAGGCGGAACTTCGCGGCCTCGACCGGTTTCGCCAGTTTGTGCGTGTGGAGCGGCGCGTCGGACGTGAGGTACTGCGCGAAGACCCACTGTTCCTGGGCCGCGTCCCAGTATTCCAAGCGCGCATCGCGCAGCCACGACTCGGGATGTGCCGGGTCTTCCACAAGCGTGATCGCCGTAACCCGCAACTGCGTGCGAAAGGTGTCGATCTCCAGGCTGAACGACCCCTGCCAACCGGAATCGATCGCGCCGACACTGTTCCACGTCAACCACGGCTTGGCCGGCGCGTCGGTGTGCCCATCGAACAACCTTGCGGCCGGGTTCTGCAATTCGGCCGGCCGATTGCCGAGCATTGCCCGCACAATGACGGCGTTGCCGGCAATCAGATTCGGCGTCAGCGGCAGGGGCGCGGCCTCGGCGTTGGACCAGAACTTCGCCCGCGTCGTGGCGACAGCCGCCCCGGGGGCGTGCTTCAACGGCGACTCTGTGCCCAGCCGCGTCTCCCATTTATATCGCCCCGCCGGCCCGAACCGGTAAACCGTCCCCATCCAGGTCGCCGCCAGCAGATCGCCATCGGGCAGCCAGGCCGGCACGGGGAGCGCGCCGAGGTTACGGGCGAGGACATCGCCCGTGACGCTCTCGAGCACGTACAGTGTCCCCAGTTCGCTGCCGACGGCCAACCGCTTTCCGTCGGCAGACACGCGCGGATAGCGCAACGTGTCATCCCCGCGAAAGACCCACTGCAACCGCCCATCCGCCGCGTACCATTTGAGTTGACGACCGGTGGCCACTGCCACCTGCGCGCCATCCGGCGAGGGCGTCGCCGCGTCGGCTGCCGTCGGCAACGCGCCGACCAGCTTGCCATCGCGAACCACAAACACGCGGCCACTCCGCGAGCTGGTCCGCGCCGCGATCGTCCGTCCATCGGCACTGGCGGCCAGGCCCTGCAACGTACCACTTGCGGCCAACGGCAATTCCCAACGCGGCTTGCCCGTGCGGGCCTCGACTGCCGCTAGCTTCAGGCCTTGTCCCGTCACGAGCGTCGCGCCATTCGCCGCCAGCAGCCACATCGTCTCCCGTTGTGCGGCGGACCAATCCCGCGACCAGAGCAAGTTCCCGTCGGCCGACCACACCGCGAGCCCCAGATTGCCGGCGGCCGCGACCCACGAACCGTCGGGCGCGACCGCGAAGTTGTCGATGCGGTCGTTCAGGTGCGGCGCAAAGGCCCAGTTGGTCAGCCGCGAGGGCAGTCCCGGCAGCGCAAAGCGGCGCTGCACCCGCCCCGCGCCGTCGAAAAGGTAGAGATGATACCCTTCACCGCTGTGCAGATCGTATCCCTGCACCGCAAAGCCGTCGCGCGTCGCGACGGGCGCGTAGGCGAAGTGATCACCGACGTTGCCGCGCCAACGCAGCTTGCCGCTGGCAATGTCCAGCGCATACAGGTTCTGTCCCCAATCAAACGCATTCACCAACGCCACTGCGCCGTCCGCGGAAACCGCCAGGTCGCGGAGTCGCGGCCCGAACCATTGGTCCACCGCGCTCGCCGTTGCGTTGGGCGGGTACGGCGCCTTGGCCCGTGCGCCACCCGTACCGGGCAGGACCACGGCGGAGGCGCTCGTCCCGCTGACCTGCTCCACCACGGTCAGCGTCACCGGCCCAACCGCATTCACCGGCGCCGTGAATGTTCCGCCGCCGGTTGTGCTATAGCGTTCCTCGACAATCTCGCCGTTCCCGTCGCGGAGTTCCGCACGCAGTGGCAGTTCGGCCCGGATGCCGGGCACAGTCACCGCCCACTCGACCGGCTGGCCGGGCTTCACGTCCTGAGTGGCCAGCAGTTCGACATTGCCGATCGCGCGCGGCAGCACCGCATAAAGCCGGGCCTGGCTGAAACGCAGGTCGGCCACAATCCCACCTGCTCCATGCACGTCGGCGTCTGGCACCTCCTTTTGGGCGAACACCTCGTACACCACTTCGCCCTTCTTCAGCGGCAGTTTCACGCGGGCCACCACCGGTTGACGGGTGGCGATGGCGTTATTGACCCGCCAGAGCAGGCCCGGATCGAGTGGGCTATGCGTGTTGTTCACTACCCAGACGAAGCGTGCGTCGCCGCTGCGGCGCTGGCTGACGAGCACTTCCGGTTGGTCCACTACGGCGACCGGCAGGGTGTATTCGACAAGTTTTGCCGCCACAAGCGGGGCGTTGGCCAGCAGCACCTGGGGAAACTCCCAGAAGGCGGCGTCCTCATTAAAACCGTTGAGTTTCTCAACATGGTCGAAGGCCACGCCCAGCGGCAGGCAGTCTTTCACCAGCGAGTCCCGGCAAGCCCCATCGGCAAGAACGGCGACGGAGTGATTCCGTGCTTGCGCGAGCAACGCCGTCAAAGCCGGCTCCATCTCGTAGCGTTGGCCCACCACCAGCAAGGCCTTGAAGCGGCTCACGTCCGGCTTGTCTTCCGCAAAAATGAAGGTTGCCGGCTGGCGCGCGTACAGGCAGCTCATGAAGGCCTCCCACAGGCGCGTGAAGTACTGGCCGCCGATGCCGCGCCAGGCATCGAGCTTGATCTGCCGGCGCGAAACGACGATCGCCACTTGGTCGTCATTCTCCAACGTTGTCAGCCAGGGGCCGTAATGCCGGGCAAACTTGTTCAGCGCGCGGAAGACCGACGGCGTGCCGGGATAGCCCGAGCGCGAATCAGTCGGAAGCGCGCCCCAGTTGGGGACGTTGCCCGAAACGCCGATACCGTCCGCGCCCCGCATCAACGCCAGCCAGCTTGCCGGCAAGATCTGCTCGCCCGTGCCGCTGTCGTTCCACAGTTCGGGATGGATCCAGGCGGGCTTGCCGGGCCGCTTGTAGAAATCCGTGGCGTGCGCCGTCCAGTCCGGACAGGAAATCTGCTCAGCTTGGAAATGGAGATCCACTTCATCCACGTTGGCGAAACTGGCGGGTGGATAGACCTCCGGCCGGCGGTAAGGCCCGGCCGAGGCCGTGGCGATGTTGGCGGTCTTCCGCAACGCGTCCTTGAACATCTGCTGCGCGTCGGGCTGCCAGCCGATGGTGCGGTCGCCGACGGTGTCGAGCACCGGGTCCCATGCGCCGCTCTCGTCCGCCCGCTTGAGGGCGGCCTCGTAGGTCGTCTTCTGGCCGGGCGACGCAAACCGCAGGTTCGCGTCCGTTACCCACCAATTCGCCACCCAGTCCCAGCCGGCAAAAGCGGGCAAGTCTTTCAAGGCCCGCGTGTAGCCGGTGATCTCGGCCGCGTACTGCTCGGGCTTAAGCCCGGCGGCATAACCCGTGGAAGTACCGATGGGCAAGGCCGCATCCATGCCCACCAAGAGCAGCCACTCGCGGATGCCGTGCGCACCGAACGCGCCCAGGGCATGCTCGTGCGCGAAACCGAAATCGACTTTCTGGGGCGCCACGCCGGCCGGATCGGCCGCGAGGCGTTGCTCCAGATTGCGCAACAACTCGCTGCTGTCGGCGTTGTTCGCGAAGGCCAGAGGATAGCGGCCAGCAGCGGTGCGATTGACGTACTGGTTCACGCCCAGGGCTTGCGAGCGGTCGAGCATGGCGGAGGCCATGTCGGCGAACTCCCAGACGCTGGCCGTCGAGTTCAAGTTGTCATAGTCGCCGTGCTGTGTGACGCGGAACGGCGACCGCGCTGCCGCCCCAATGCAGATTGGCTGCGCTACGCAGGTGAAGCCGGGAACCTGGGCACGCAATTCGTAGCGGCCGGGGGCGAGCTGCGCCGTCAGCGCGGCGGGCAGAGTGACGACGCCCAGCGTATCGTTCCAGGTGAAGTCGTTCCGGGCAAAACGAAGAATCTCCGTCGTTTCCCGGCGAGACGCTTCACGCCAGGCGGGGCGACAACTCCTGAAGGAAAGCGAAATCGCCGTAGGAGCCTTTGCGGGCCGCAGCGCCACATGCACGGGAATCGCCTCGCCGTGGGCCCACCAGACACGGTTGTGCGGCGTCCACACACTCACTGTGCCCTGACTGGCCGGCGCACGGACTTCGATCACCGCGCGCAGCGCGTACTCGCTCTCGGCCTGCGGGTTGAGCGTCGGGGCGACGCGAAGCTGATACAACCCGGCGAAGTCGAGCGGCACGTCAAGTCGCTCCCCAGTGCGTTTCAACTCTCGCCAGTCGGCATCGCCCAGTGCGGTCGCCCAAACGCGCCATCGCGCCGCTGTGTTGCCGCATTGAAGCTTGAAGGGGACGGGCTGGCCGGCCGTCCACACCAGGCCCGGAACCTCCGCCGTCACCCGCTCGTGATCGGTGTATACGACCCGTTTCTGCTGGCCGGTGGCCAGGTCGCGGGCTTGAAACAGCTCGGTGGCGTCGGCGCGCTTGACGATGAGGTCATCGCTGAAAACCCCGATGGCGGTCACGGAAGTCACGGGCAAGTCGATCACGCCCCGCGGCTGGCCGGCAGGGGCGAACCGTTTCAGCGTCGTGCCGGCCAGGACATAGGCCGTACCGGCTTCGTCCACGGTGAATGCGCCCGGCATTATCTGCGTCCAGCGTACGGCGCCGTTGAATCCGACGCAGCGTAGCGTACCGTCCTGGGTGCGGAGATAGAAGGCTTCGACGGCCTCGCAAACGCGGAAGTCCACTACGGTCGCTGCTTGCGGGATCGCGTAGGCCTGCGCCACACGGCCCGCGGGACTGATGCGCAAGATGCGGAAGCGGTGCTGGTCGAGCGCGTAGAAATCGCCGCTGGCCCCCGCCTCGACACGTGCCGGGGCGTCCCAGCCCTCTTTGTCGCCGACCAGGAACTCGTTGCAGGCCACGAACTGCTTGAAGTTCCGGTCGTACAGGTTGACCGAGTGATTGAAGTGCCCATTGGCGGAGGCAACCACGCCGGCGGCATTGGCCGTGGCGTTGGCCATGGCATAGACCGCATCGCCGCCGAGCTTCCGCTGCCCGTCGCGACTGACGCGGAGGATATAGCCGCCGTCATGGACGACGCTGCTGAGATACACGTTGCCATCGCGCCCGACGGTAAGCACGGCGCTGGCGCAATTGAACTTCGGATCTTCGCGTGAGATGTCTTGTTCGAGCGTGACGGCGGCGGCGTGCCGCGAGGCCGGCGGTGCGAGCAGCAGCGCGGCGGTGAAGGCTGCGAGCGCGTATCGTAGAATTCTGTTCATGGGGAATCTCCTTCGCAGTAAGTGGTTTCTCTGGCAGCATGGTTCGCGCGACCTTGTCCCGGCCTAGGCCTGCGCAAAATCGACCTGCTGAGGCCATGCGGTTTATCCGGTTTTTGTTCCATTCGCTGTCGGGCAAACTTGGTCCGGGCACCGTGCGCAGCATGGTCGGCGACCGCCGATGGTAGCCGTGGGTTTCAACCCACGGTTTGTGATGCGCAACGATGATGCCCGTCGCGTAGCGACGGCTGATTTTCAATCGTCGCTACGCGACGGGGAAAGCATGGGGGGGAATTTTGTCCGTGGGTTGAAACCCACGGCTACCATCATAGCGTCGCTACGCGACGAGTTACAGATCCCACTTAACGTTGCACCGCCAGCCCCGGAACAGCTTGCCGCAGGCGTGTGATCGCCGCCTCGCTGACTGCCGTCTTGCGCAGATCGAGAGACACAAACGTCCGCCGCGTAGCCCTGGTGCATTGGGCCTCGATCATGGCCTCAATGTACGGAATTGCGTCGTCCGTCACATTGCTCGCGCTGAGATCCAGACTTTCCAGCAAGCCCATCTGTTCGAGCTCCGTTAGACCGCCGTTACGAAGCGATGTGCCCGAGAGGCCCAACTGCTTCAGTCCGGAAGACAGGTAATGCAGGCCGGCCCCAGTAATCCGCGTCCGCCCGAGGTCGATCGATTCCAGAACGTGCAGGTTCTTCAGCGATTCCAGCCCCTCGTCGCTGATCTTCGTTCCGGCGAGGTTCAAGCGGAGCAGGTGGCGGCCAGTCTCGATCAGCCCGGCCATCCCCCGGTCGCCAAACTTGGAGTCGGATAGGTCAATCTCCTTGATGGGGTCGAAGCGAAGGTCGCCCAGGCCGGTCCCTACGACATCCGTATGCGACAGATCGAACGTCTCCAGTCGCTGGCAATCCCGGAAGATCGCCAGGCCGGCGTCGGTGACCTTCGTACCGCGAAGAACGATGGTCCGCAAATAAGGCAATTTTGCCGCGGGGGCAAGTTCCGCATCGCCGATGGGGATATCAGAAAAATCGATCCCCACCACGGAAATCGCGAAGTCGTTCGAAGCGATCGGCTCCTTTTGCAGTTTGCCGCCGGCCCGCTCGAGCAGGTCCGCAGGCTCGATTTCATCGCCGGCCATCGGCTGCCGGACCTGGCAGCCCGCCGGCAGGCAGAGCACCAGAATACCCAGCAGTGACAGCCAAGGTGACAAGGTTTCAGGCCCTCGATAGATACGACCCGTCGCGGGTGTCGACCTTGATCGTCTCGCCCTGGGAGAGATACTCGGGCACCTGCACGATCAGGCCGGTCTCCAACGTGGCGGGTTTGCTGCGGGCGGTGGCCGACGCGCCCTTGATGCCCGGATCGCACTGCACGACTTTGAGTTCGACCGCCACAGGCAACTGCACGCCCACGCACTCGTCGTTGTAGATCAGGGCCTGCATGCCTTCGAGATTCTCGGTCATGTACTGCGATTCCTCGGCCACGTCCTCCTTGACCAGCGAGTACTGCTCGTAGTTGTCCTGGTCCAGCAGGTGGACGTGGGTGGGATCGGCGTACATGAACTTGACGGGCCGCTTGCGGAAGTCGGCCTCGTCCAGCGACTCGCCGCCGCGAAGCGTGATGTCGACCTTCTGCTTGGTGATCAGGTTCCGGCCCCGATACTTATAGTAGGTGGCCGCGCCACGGGCCGTGGGGCTTTGCACGACGACACTCTCGATCAAACAGGGAGCGCCGTTGTAGTTGACGATGGCGCCGCTCTTGATTTCCTTGGCTTGCATGTTGATTCACTCGCTATTCTGTGCCTAAAATGGTTCCCGACTGCGGATCGATGGAGATGCCGCCGGTGATGCGGGCCAGTTCCTCCAGGACCGCCAGCAGGGCGCTGGGATCCAAGAGGTCGTCGCCGTCGTCATCGTCGGCCGCCTCGGCGATCCGCTCGAAATGCAGCACGTCGAAACGACCGTCATATTCCTTGATGCGCTTCAACAGCGCCTTTTGCCCCGGCTCGACCGTGGCGGCAAGCTCCTGGACCATCTCCGCGGCATGCTCCAGCACTTCAGCCCCGCAAGTATAGCAGACGTCCAGGGCGGCAAAGTCGTCGGGCGAGATGACGGTCAGCGATTCGAACTTGCCGCAGGAATCCGCGCCCGCGTTTTCCAGGCTGTAGCGCTTGCTGAGGGCGGCCAGTCTCTTCTCCACCATCTTCAGCGGCGGCCGCCGGGACGCGGGGAAAAGCACGAAGTAGGTTTCCCGCCAGCGGTAACGATCGTCTTCGAAAGTCGACATGCTAGGTCTCCAACGTGATTAGTCCGGCTCGTCTTCCTCTTGCCGCCCTTGCAGCCAGCCCTGCAGGGCCTCGATCACCGCGTCGTGCTCGGGCAGGGTGGCCCATACCGATTCGCTCTGCTCCAGGCGGATTTCGTACTGTCCCTCACGCTGACAATCGCCATCGCCACAGAAATGCGGCAGATCGGAGATCCACATGATGCGGCACAAGGGAACATGCTTGTCGTCGACCTGGCAGAAAACCGGCATGCTTCACCCCGCGGCCAATTCCAGGGAACGACGCGTGGCGGCTTCCACGGCGGCCATCAATCCGCCGCGGATTCCCGCTTCTTCCAGGGCCTGCAGTCCGGCGATGGTCGTCCCGCCGGGACTGGCGACGCGGTCCTTGAGCACGCCCGGATGGTCGCCGGTGGAAAGCACCATCTGCGCCGCGCCCAGGACCGTCTGCGCGGCCAACGCGGAGGCCACGGCACGGGGCAGTCCCATGCGGACGCCGCCGTCGCTGAGGGCCTCGATGATCAAGTAAACGAAGGCCGGCCCGGAGCCGGAAAGGCCCGTCACCGCGTCAAGAAGTTTCTCCTCGACTTCGATGGCTAGGCCCACCGCGGAGAGCAATTCCTGCACGATCTGCCCGTCGGCGAGAGTGGAAGTGCCCCCCAGGCAATATCCGCAGGCCCCCTTGCCAACCAGACACGGCGTATTGGGCATGACCCGGACGAAGCGGACTTTTTCGCCGAAGCCCTGGACCAAGACCGAGAGGCGAATGCCGGCGGCAATGGAGATCACGAGCAGATCGGGACCAAGTTTACCCTTGAGTTCGGCCGCGACACGGACCATTTGCTGAGGTTTGACCGCAAGGATAAGCACGTCGGCACGTCCGGCCACTTGGGCGTTGTCGTCCACTGTTTGTCCGCCGGTGGCCGAGGAGAACCGCTGGCGTGCCTCTGGCGAGGGGTCCGAAGCGATCAAGTCAGTCCCGGAGACCAGACCCGCGCGGACGAACCCATCCCCCAAAGCGGTGGCCATTTGTCCGGCACCGATAAAACCAATGCGTTTTTTCATCATACCGCCATGCTAAGAGAAATGGCGGAAAGTATCAAGTAGGTCTCTTCTGCGGGAAGGGACATCGTACTCATCACGCTCCGCGTGATGAATTCCCTCACGCGGAGCGTGAGGAGTACCGTAAGTCCCTTCTGCCGGAAAATGCTATTGTGCATTGCGTTGCTGACGTACGGCAGCGATGCTGGTCCTCGTGCCAGAATTCGGTAGAGATCGCCGATCACTCCTTCCCAATGGAGTTGCTGGGGTTCTCTCCGCGAAATATAATACACACGTATCCTGGAACTTGAACCTCATGTCGATCGCAACGCCGCTGGCTGAAAAACGCGTGCTCTTGTCAAACATTGCCTGGTCCACTTTTGAGGATCTGGCCCGCTCCGACCGCGCGGGTGCGCGATTTACCTATGATTGCGGATACCTGGAAATCACGCCCCTATCTTTGCGACATGAGCGGATCAAGAAACGCATCGCCATGATGATCGAGGCGGCGGCACGGAAGATCGAAGTTCCGTTGGTCGGCGCAGGCTCTACCACCCTGAAGATCGCGATGAAGCGACGCGGCGTGGAGCCGGACGAATGCTACTATCTCGCGCACGCCGGCGCACTGCGTGACGTCGAAGAACTCGACTTGAGCATCGATCCCCCGCCCGACCTTGCCGTCGAGGTCGACATCAGCACTAGTTCGCTGGATCAGTTGGCGATCTATGCGGACATGGGTGTGCCGGAGGTGTGGATCTATGACGAGGAGGTAATCCACGTTTGGTCTCTCCAGCCCGATGGCCATTACCGCGAGCAGCCGCGGAGCGTTTCGTTTCCGTTTCTACGCATGGATGAGTTTCAAGAGTTCCTCCGGCGGCAACCAGGGATTGAGGAAGCAGAAGGCTGGCGATCCTACGAGGAATGGTTGCGCCGGCTGAAGACGTAAACCCGGCAGGGCCCGGCGGGAAGAGCTGCGAACAGGAGAACGGCTCCTGACACCTCCATAAAGGCAAGTGAAGGCCGATACCGTTTTAGACGGATTCAACGCCCCTTGTTCCCGATGGGAACAAGGGGCGTTTTGCTTTTTCACCTTGTATTCTCCCGAATCAGTCAAAAAAAGTAGTGCGACACAACAAGTACAAGAGCTAGAAATATGATAAAACTAATGAAATAGAACGCGCAGCCTTCTCCTTTGAACTCAAATTCTTCTGGCCAGGGGCCAAGTGGTCCATTGTCGAATAAACCCATAGCTACACGCGCCATCTCTGGTGTGTTACCTCTTTCTTCATGTGAAGCGGAAGAAGTCCGGGGCGGTTTCCCTGCCACCCCGCCCACTAGTATAGCGGTTGCCGGTTGCCGTTGGAATCGCGCCGTTGGGGGCAGGGAATCGGGGGCCGGAAATTAAGAAATCGGAAAGGAAACCGGTATTGGTCAAGCGTTCACGATTCGGTAAAGTTGCCCAATCGGTTGCCCAATTCCGGGGTCAAAAACGGTAAGATTTTGGGCAATTCGGAAATATATCCAAAGGTGGGGGCGTTGCCGTAAGTCATTGTAAATGCTAGTATTTACGGCAATTACAACAACACCCCGGAAGAAAATTTGTTTCCCTGCCGGAAGGGACTATTGTGCGCCGACCTGTCGGGCAATGCGGAGTTTTTCCCGCGGTTCGAAGCACATTAGTCCCTCTCGGCAAGAGGGACCTACGCTGCCGCTGCCGGCTGGCTGGTTTCGAGGATCACGCGCACGACGGCTGCTGCGATGTACAGCGACTGGACGGCGCCTAGGGCGGCAAGCCAGATCCACTGGCCGCCTTCGCCGGAACCGTAGGAGTGCAACCCGGTATTGAGAATGAAATTGACGCCGTACCAGGCCCAGATCACGGCGGAAAAGCCCAAGACCGCGCCGATCGCCAAGGTCAAATCGCCATGCCAACCCGCACGGCGGCCGTGCAAGGCCGTCAAAAGGACCAGCAAGGCGATCAAGGCCCCGACTTCCTTGACGTCCCATCCCCAGAAACGTCCCCAGGAGACGTCGCCCCAAAGTCCGCCGAGAATCGTTCCCGCGGCCACCAGCAACACGGTCACCTGCAGGACCCGGTAATTCAACGCAGACAACACACCGCAATAGGCCGGCGGTCGGCGCTGGCCCCGATCAAGCATCTCCGCGGCGACCACTTCTGCCTGGCCCGATATCTCCGCTGCATCGGTCGCTTCCGGTTCTCCAATCACTTCCAACCCGCACGGGTTCCCGGAAGCAACGTTGCGGTAGCGGCCGAAGGCGAAATAGCCCAAGGCCAGGTTGCCGATCATCCAGGCCACGCCTGCCCCCGCGTAAGACGTGGTGATCGTCAAGACGTGGATGCCCAGCCAGAAATTGCTGCGGAGCACGGGCGTGAGGGCCTGGATTTCCCTGGGAAAAGGAGCATAGTAGGCAAACAAGGCCGCCAGAAAGCCCGCCAACGCGCCACCCAAGGCCACCGCGCGGAGGCGATAGATCTTCTCCATGCGATCGGCCGCCACCGCACGACCCACGGCTGTTACTGACATGGGAATGGCGAGAAGGGCCGCGGGCAGGATGCGCGGCAGATACCAGACGAACGTCACCACCAGGAACATCGAGGCCGCCCAAACCAGGCACGCACTGAGGTTCGGCGCTGACGATCCCAAATCGGCATGCGGCAGAATCGAACCAAGCCGATAGCCGGAACCGCCTTCGCCCGGTTCAAGAACTCCCACGTAGCAAAGCGCCACGAATACTCCGCCTGCCAGCAGTGCCAGCCGCAGCGCTAGGGCAATCGCGCGGGCGCCTCCGGCCTCCTGCTCATTACTTCCCGCTGCCCGTCCTCGAAAAGCCGTCCAGCGCCAGGCTGTCTTGCTCGCTGGACCCAGCAGCGGCAGGAACGTCACCCAGAGCGTCAGCAGCGATATGCACATCATCACCCAAACGATGGTCTCGAACATGTTCGTCACCGGCGCCCAGCGGGTGATGTACATGCGGACTACGAATCCGCCCGCCACCAGCGCCACGCCCACCAGCATCACGACAATGCATGTCCAGAAAAGCAGCTTGCGCAGGCCGAAGACCGAGAGCCCCAGTAGGCAAGCCGCTGCCAAGCTCGCACAGCCCGACCAAAAGAATGGGTCGAGGCCGTTGTAGAGCGATTCCGTAGCGATGATGATCGGTGCCGGGTAGGCCGTTTTGGCCAGTACTGCCCGCTCGCGCTCGATGATGGGAAGCTGTTGCCGGTCGAGCTCGATGGCCTCGGAGAGCGTGCGGACGTCGGCCGTGAATTGCCCCATCGCCTGGGAGAACCGGGCCGCAGCGCCGGGGTCACCACGCTGAAAGTAGGCCTCGCTCGCCTCGTTCCAGGCGGTACGGACCTTCTCGACCTCGGCGGCAGGGTAGCCCCGCAGCAACTTGGGCGATCCCAACAGCAGGGCGTGCAGACTGATCCAGGGGCGGATCTCGCTGCGGTAGCGATCGGCCTCTAAGGCCGAAGGTTCCAGGGCCGGAACGATGGAGATGGCCTCGTTCCCGGCGGCGTAGAGTGCCCAGGGGAGTTGGGCCGCCTGCAAGGCGAGATCGCTCGTCCAGCGAGAAAAGATCTGCCGATTGGAAAGGATCTCGTCGCGATTGTTTTCCACCAGCAGGGCAGCATCCGGCAGGTCCGACGCGGCCAATTCGCGCATCTTGGCGTCCAGATCGGCGGCCAACCGCCGCAACGTGGCAGCCGCGGCCTCAACGCTCCGCACGGGCTTCTTGCCCGTTTCCACGGGGCCCCACTGCGTGACGAAGTCCTGCATGGCCGTTTCGGTCTTCTCCGCCAGTTGGAAGAACTCCCGCTCCAGCACCGCGGCTTGCACGCACGGCGCCAGTTTCTCCTTGAAAAGTTGGGCCGCCTGCCGGTCGCCTTCGGGCAAGCGGAGATTCTCCGCCTGCACGGTCAGGGCAGGACGCTGCGAGAGGTCTCGCGCAAACCCTTCCCAGAGTTCGTGGATGCCGATAAAGTCGCTTACCACGGAGCGATTGACTTCGCCCGCACGGCCCGGATCGTAGCTCAACTCGCGAAACAACCCGCGGGCCTCGGCCAGCTTTCGCGCGCTCTCTTGCAGCGGCGAGAGTTGCGGCGTCCGCTGCTTCTCCTGGGCCTCGTCCAGGATCTTGTCGACTTCCTCCACGAGGGTCTCGAACTTCTTGGAGAGGCGGACCTGCCGGGGCGAGACATAATGCAGCCGGCTGCCGTCTTCGCCCTGCAGGGGCACGTCCAGGATTTCGGTGCGCAGCGTTTCGTTCTCGGCGATCAAGAAAGGCACGTCGTCCCACTTCTCGGGTTCGACGGTCCACGAGTACAGGAGTTCGGCAGCCAGGAAGCGCCGCGGTTGGCCCTCGACGGCCACGCGCTTAGTTTCCTCCGGAGAAAGCGCCTTCATTTCGGCATTCGTCTTGGAACCGAGTTTCCCCAGGCTGGGGCGGACGTCGTCGCAGATTTGCTTGACGAACGTCCTGGCGAAACTATCCAGCGGCATGATGCGGCCGTCTTCCAGCACGGGCATGCCCTGCCAGGCCGACCAATCCAGCCCGCCCGACTGCTCGCCCTGCGCCGGGAGAGCAAATGCCAGCAAGCCGAGAATTGTTAACAGCGTATATTGTTTCATAGTCTCTTCATTTTGCGTAGGGTGGGACCAGATCCGGGGCACCCGCTGCCCGGATGCCCCGGACTTGGTACCACCCTACAGCTCACGTTTCATCTTCGACCAAGACCTTTGTCTCCTCCACTGGCTCCGCACGACGGCCGGGGCCGATGAAGCGGACGAAATAGGCCACAAAAATCCCTGCCACAACCAACAGGCAACCGACATAGGTCACGCCCCGCCCGGGATCGTAATTGAGCGTGAAGCCCGTCATGTAAGCCGGTTCGCCCAGCTTCAAATGGCGCTCCTGCGGTGTGTAGCGGTGTGGCGGCATCATGGCCTGGAACATGCGATACGACCGCCCCGGCTGCGCCGGATCGGCAAAGTCCAGTGGCGCATTGAGCGTTACCATGAGTTTTTCAAACGCGGGCGGCTGCCCGCTGACGGCGTCGAACTTGCCCGCGGAGGCAATCGCGTGTTCGTTGGGCGTCATGTCGATTTCGCTGCCATAGAACGAGACCTTGCGCGTGCCCGGGTCCAGTTTGCGCCAGGCCTTGCGGACGTGGACCGTGTAACCGAGATGGAACGACTCCGGCGCAAACCTTAACTCCACGCGCCGCCCCTTGCCCGCCACCACCTGGGTGCGCAACGGCTCGGGCAAGCTCACGATGATCTTCTCCAGCGGGTCCAGCAGGGCACACGGCATCCAGAACTCCGCCTGTTGATCGTCGACGGTCAGCCGCAGGCGGGCCTGCCGCAAAATGCGATTCTCGTTCTTGTTGAAAGGCAACGCCTGCACTGTAGACCCCGGCTGAAACTCACTGAACCGCAAGGAAACGGCGGAAGGCGTACCGCGAAAGACGGTGATGGTTCCGCCGCTAGCGCCCATCTTCAGCGGCCCCGAAATTACTGCCTGGCCGGCTCGCCACGTGCGCAGATAAAGCTGCTGGTCGGCGCCCACGAAGAAATCGACCCGCGGCGTACCAAAGGTCGGTCGCGCATCGCCCGCCGCATCAGACTTAGCCGCCACATTAGGTTTCGCAGTCGTATCAGATTTCGTACCCGTATCAGACTTGGCCGTCGCATCCGACTTCGCCGGTGGAGTTTCTTTAGGTTTCTCGATCGGGCCGCGCCAACAGGTCCCAAAGACCTGGTCCTCGTAATCCTGCTGGGAGAAGACGTGGGGAAACTCCGCTGAAAGGACCAGCGGGTGCGACTGCGCGCCGCGATGGATCTTCAAGTGGACCTGCGAGTCGAACTGTGCGTCTCCCCGTTGGTTGATCTCTCCTTCTTCAAGGCCCACGAGTTCCGCTTCCAGCCCGGAATCGCCCAGGGCGCGGCGCGTGCCCGCCTTCCAGTCGTCGAGCGACCAGTCATAAGGCTTCCCGCCGGCATAGAGGACGACGCGGCCCAGTTTGCCCAGCGGCCCCGCCGGCGCCGACTGGCGAAAGGCGGCAGTTTCTTCGGGACTGCCGGTCATCCAAAACAAGATCCGCCGGCTGCCCGCCACGGCCTGCGCATCTCCGAGGCCGAAGCGGTGCTCGGCGGCGTGCGATCCGCGGTCGAGCTTGACCGCGAACTGGCAGTTCTGGACTTTTTCCGTCGCTCCGCGGTCCTCGGACGGGAGGGGCGCCGCCTTGACGGTAAGGCTGGCCAGACTGACGACTTCCGAATTGCTCAGGTAGTCCACGACCTCCAGACGAATGCCGTTACGGTCATAGAGCACGCCACGGTCACGATGCGCCAGCGACCACGGCAGGGCGAACAGCGTTCCGTCCTCATAATCGGACCAATTGAACGGGCCCGAAGTGAAGGGCACTAGAATGTCGACGGGCGGTTCTTGGCCGTCGTAGGCAATCACGCTCAGGCGGAAATACTGCTGGCCGTCGAGTTCCGTATGTTGCGCAGATCCCTTGTAGGCCACGTCGCTGGAATCACCCTCGAACATAGCCAACGTGGCCTCGACCCCGTAGCGCCGGCTGAGCAGGCAACCCAGCAGGAGCACGATCAGGCCGACGTGCGGGATAATGAACCCCAATTGCTGCCGCCTCCAAGGCCAGCGGAGCACCAGCGCGGCCAGCGAATTGAGTCCCAGGACGAGTCCCAGGAGATTGAACCACCAGGCCCCATAAATGCCGAACTTGACCGCCGTGGCGCCGTAGTTCTTCTCTACGATCTGGCCCCAGAGCAAGACGCCGACCAGGACGATCAAGATCGCGACCGTCAAGAAAAGCGACCCTACTCCCTTCAGGACGGCATGGGTGAGCGAAAGCAACATAGGCCGCCGGGAAGACGGGGGATCGAATTCTGGCATATAGTTTGCGCGGGTGGAAATGAGCCGCTGGAGTTCCGCCCGGGCACCATGTATTCATGGTCGGCGGTGATCTCGGCGAGAAACCGGCTAAAGCCGGAACTCCAACGGCTCATTTCTGCCCGCTCGCGGTATAACGAGGAAAAGGGCGGGTAGGATGATGATGGCAGTATACGGTCCATTCTACCGCATACCAGAGGCCAAGAGTAGGGCCAGAACCCTGTAGCAGCGGACTCCGTGCCGCTGCGGGAGGCCGCGTAGCGTTGCGTAAAATCCGGAACCGCACGGAGTCCGTTCCCTCAGACGCATCACCAATTCGGTTCGACGTCCTCAATAATACCCGCCGTTGGCGTCGCTCCAACCGACCACCGGCACGTCGCGGGGCATGACAAAAATCTCCACCCGCCGGTTCTTCTGCCGCTGCGTGGCGGACTCGTTGGCCGCCAAAGGCTCGTGCGAGCCGAAGCCGGCCACCCCGATGCGCTGATCGGGAAGCCCCTGGCTCCGCAGCAAGTCGGCCACCGCCAAGGCCCGCGCCGTGCTCAAATGAAAATTATTGGCATATTTCTCCCGCGCCGCCTGACCCACTATCCGCCGGTCGTCGGTATGCCCCACGACCATGATTTTCAAATCCTTGGCCTCCGCCAGTTGCAGGACCTGGGCCAACTGGGTGAGCATGGTGCGGGCAGCCGGCTTGAGTTCGGCTTGGCCGCTGTCGAAGAGCACGTCCATGTCGCACTTGCTCACGCCCGTCTCCGCGTCGAAGCTCAAATTCGGATACTGCTGCGCCCAGCCTAAGAGTTGCCGCCTGACATCCTCGGGCAGGCGGCGGCCATTAATATAAGGATCGCCGCCCAGCCGCCGACTGGCGGGGTCGGCCTGGTCGCGGGCAGCTAGTTCCCGCTCGGCGCGGATCAGTTGATCCTCCGTGCGGTGGCTGTGGTCCTTGAGATTCTCGATTTCGGCAAGTTGCGCGCGGTTCTGCTCGGCCAACACGCGGTTGGTCGTCTCGTAGTTGACGAGTTCCGACTTGGAAACGCAGCCGGCCAGCGGCGCCAGCGCGGCGGCCACCATGACCCAGAGGCCCCATCCTGCGGCCTTCATGACTCGACTCCCTTCAAGTTGAAAGCGACGACTACTTTTCAAACCACTTGATAATCATATCCATGATGGCGGTATCGAACTCGGACGTCTTGATTGGCTTGTCGAACCCCCACATGTTCCGCAACAGCTCGTACATCATCATGCCCACGAGGATCAAGAGCATGGAAATGAACACGAGACTGACAACGTTCCAGATCGTATACGGGGCCTCGGGCAGCGCCGCGGCCGACGAGCCGAAGCCGCCCATGGCCAAGGCATCCTCCGGACTGGCCAAGCCGAGTTCGGCGGCAGGCAACGCCATCCCGCCCAGCGCGGGATCGAGATCTTCATCGAGCATGGCCATAGGCGCGCTGCCGCTGGCGACCATCGTGTTCGCCTCGTCGCCCTCGCCCTCGGTGTCCAGAGCGATCACCTGCGAGCCGCTTTCCGAGTCCTCGCCGTCGGCCAGGTCGTCCATCGGCGTGAGTTGGAAATCGTCCTCGCCCTTCAGGCCCGAACCCGGTCCCAGATCCGAAGCCATCCCCATTAGATCGTCCTCGCCCAGTTCGAGCGACTCCTCGCCGGAACTGAGGTTCAAGGGCGATTCCAGGGAGAGGCCGCTGTCGGCCGGATCGACGAGCGAAATGCCGCTGTCGCCGCCGATCGAAATGTCGCTGCCCGTGCCGCTGCCGCCCAGCACGAGATCGTCGTCGTCCAGCTTCTTGCCGCTGAGGTCGACCGCCGAATCGCCGCTGGCGGCGGGCTTGGCGGGCTTGGCGGGCTTGGCGGGCGCGGCAGCCGGGGTGCTGTCTTCCAAAGAGAGGTCGTGGTCCAAGGTCATATCAAGGTCTTCGAATTGCGAGACCTTGGCGGCGGCGCTGGGCTTGGCTTCGGCCGGCTTGGGACTGGCCAGCTCGATGCCGCTGTCCAGCAGGTTGAGATCGCTGGCGCCGTGCTTCTCGTCGGCCAGTTTCACGTCGCTATCCGCCAGGCGGATGTCGCTCTCGGCGGCGGAGCGGTTCTTGTCGCTCCCGATCACCGTGCCGGACAATCCGGGGTCGGAATGGCCCAGTTCGATCTCGCTGGCCAAGACGTTGTCGGCCTCGCCCTGGCCGGAACCGCGTTCTTCGGCTACGCGGTCGATGTCCTCGGTCTTGAATTTCCAGTCGGACCCGTCCTTGTAGCCGTAGAGCTCTCGGCCAAGGACCATCTGGTTAATGTCGGCCGGCGAAACGCCAAGGATCTTGGCGGCCTCGGCGGAGTTGTAATACTTCTGCGCCATGAACGTTACCTTTGTTCCAACTGCAAGCGAATCTCCCTTGGCAGGGGATTCTCGCCGTTGAAGTCCGTCATCATCAAATCGAAACGAATGTTGCGAACGCTACGGAGCGTGATCTTGCCCGTAGCCGCTTCGATCCAGTATACACCCATTGTCTGTTGACGGGGATCGAGGACCGTCAACATCTGCCCTTTCTCGCCCATGGGCGAGGGCACGGCGATCAGTTCGCCGCCGGTAATGGGCAGGGGGCAGGTTTGCGCCGCGGGCGCGACATGCTGGGCCATCACTTCCTGATGACGGTCCCACAGGCCGACAACCAGAGCCAAAACACCTGTCCCCACCAATAGCCCAAAAATCACCCGTCTCATTTGTGCTCTCCATGCTGAAACTGGGGAAACTGGCAGCTAAGTCTATTCTAAAAGCCCCAGTTTCCAATGCAAGTAAAATGCTTGGCGACAAAATCCGGCGTTATGGCCCGAAAGGGGCAAGAAATGCCCCATTGGGCCTTCCGCCGGCCGCTTGCCGAAACGCATAACCCATTGAATCAGAAGTACTTACAACGAATTGCACGGTCCGAAATCCATGCGCCGGCGAGTCTACCGCCATTTCGGGGAGGAGGCAAGGTCAGCTTAGAGGGCCGGGCGGGAGTGGCGGGATTTGCGGGAATGAAGGGTTTTGCCTGCTGTAATGTTGTCGAAGCCCGCGATGTGGAACTCCTGCGTGCCGGTTGGGTCGCCAAGGAACCGGCGCCGCATGCTCAGTTTCCACTCGTCCGGCAAGAGGGGAAAGAGCGAGAAATTGCCGAAGTGCTGTGGCGACGGCGAAGCGACGACCTTCTTGCCCGTACGAAAATCAAGCCCGCAATGGATACAGATGAGCGCCCCCTCCGCTCGCGGCTGGCAGCACTGCGGGCAAAGACCTAGTGGCCTAGCACAGCGCTCGCAGCAATAGTCGCACTGCGGCTGCGCCGCAATGATGTTCATATGGTTGCAATGTGGACATGCGATGCGGACGGCCATGACCTACTACGCTGATTCACGGGTTGCTAGTAGTGTTTTGCTCCGCGGCTATTTCATCCGATAGGGACGCCGCCAACATCTTCCTCATGTAGAGGTATCCCCGGACATCGACCATCTCATGGTTGATTTTCGACCACGTAATGGTATATTTTCAGGAGGTGATCGAACGTAATCTCACAAGCCGGATCGTGGAATCGCTCCAGGATATACCCGTCATGTACCTGCAAGGGGCCCGGCAGACCGGAAAGAGCACCCTTGCGCAGCTCTATCTGGGTGATGTGGTCGTGCCGTTCGGCAAGAACCTCTGGGCCGTGCCTGTCGCCATGGCGTGGAACTGATGCCTACACCCGCTGCTTGGGCGTGTACTTGGTGTGCAACAGGTGGTGCGAGCGGTCACCCGATGGCTGGCCGAGGAACTCGGTATGCATTGCCCTTCTCCAGAGGCACCGTGAAACCGCCTATTGCCCGTATACTTGCTTTATTATGACCGCGCGGACCTGGAATGTCCGCTCACCTTGGCCGTTTGAGACAGATTGCAACATTCGTCGTACGCCGTATCATATAAGGAGTAAGCAAGGTTCTTTCAATCATCATCCACTGGAAAGACTAGAACAAGGGATATGAGAACATTAACAGCCATCGTTCATCGTGGTGAGTCCGACGAAGGCGGGTTTTGGGCGACGTGTCTCGAAGTTCCCGGCGCGAATGGCCAAGGAGAGACGAAGGAAGAATGTCTCGCCAACCTCAAGGAGGCCATTCAACTCCTACTGGATACCGAACGCGAAGAGGTTTTCCGGCTTGACCCCATGGCGGAAACAACGGAACTGGTGCTGGCATGAAACGTCGGGCATTGCTCGGCCATCTTCAGCAACATGGCTGTGTTCCGATCCGCGAAGGCGGCAGCCATTCCATCTGGAGCAACCCGCAGACCGGCCGCAAGGAAGCCATTCCCCGGCACAACGAAATCAAGAAAGGTCTAGTACGCTCCATCTGTCGCAATCTGTCCGTCCCGGTTCCGCCCGGCAATTAGGATCGGTCCCGTATTCAAAAGAAAGCCGCTCCGCGGCAAAACCAATGCGGCAATAAATTGCCGCACTCCAAATTTGCTACACCCGTTCCTTGGGCGTGTACTTCGTGTGCAGCAGGTGGTGCGAGCGATCGCCGAGGGGCTGGCCGAGGAACTCGGCGTACAGACGCTGCACGTCGGGGTTCTCGTGCGACTTGCGGAGCTTCTTGCCCTCGTCCTCGCGGTAGATGGCCGCAATCCGCGACTCGCGGATCTTGTTGTCGGTGAACCGCGGCTGGCCGCCGCCGCCGATGCAACCGCCAGGACAGGTCATGATCTCGATGAAGTGATAGCTGGCCGCGCCCCGCTTCACGGCGCTAATCAGCCGCTGGGCATTGCTCAGCCCGTGGGCCACGGCCACGTTTAGGGTCACGCCTTCCAGGAAACTCCAGTCGGGCACTGTGCCCTCGATCTTGAGCGAGGCCTCCTTCACGCCCTGCAGCCCGGCCACTGGGGCCACGTGCAGATTGACCATCGGCAAGGGGCGGCCGGTGACGATCTCGTAGGCCGTGCGCAGAGCGGCTTCCATCACGCCACCCGTGTTGGCAAAGATATCTGCGGCACCCGTGGAAAGCCCCAAAGGCGCGTCCATCTCTTCGTCGGGCAGGCCGGCGAAATCGATGCCCGCGGCGTGGATCATCTTGCCCAGCTCGCGCGTGGTGAGCACCACGTCGACGTCGCGCACGCCGCTGGAGGTCATCTCCGGCCGCTGGCATTCATACTTCTTGGCCGTGCAAGGCATGATGGAAACGACAAAGATGTCCTCCGGCCGCTTGCCCAGCTTGCCGGCGTAATAGGTCTTGGCCAAGGCCCCGAACATCTGCTGCGGCGACTTGCAACTGGAAAGGTTCGGCAGCATGTCGGGATGGAAGTGCTCGAGGAAGTTGATCCAGCCCGGCGAACAACTGGTGAACATGGGCAGGGCCACCTTCGAAGTGCCCTCAGCCCCTGCCCCTCTCCCGGAAGGAGAGGGGAGAAGTGCGGCCTTGAGCCGCGTGAGCAGTTCCGTGCCTTCTTCCAGAATCGTGACGTCGGCGGCGAAGTTGGTATCGAACACGGCGTGGAAACCCAGCCGCCGCAAGGCCGCCACCATCTTGCCGGTCACCAGTGTGCCCGGCGGATAGCCGAAGCATTCGCCCAAAGCGGCGCGGATGGCCGGCGCCGTCTGCACGACCACGTGCTTGCCGGGGCTTTCCAGGGCCGTCCAGACGTCGTCGATCTGGTCGCGCTCGGTGATCGCCCCCACGGGGCAAATCGCCGCGCACTGCCCGCACTGCACGCAGGTCACGGTCGACAGGTCGTGGCTGAAGGCCGGGCCAATGACTGTCTCGAAACCGCGGTTCTGCGGAAACAGCGCGCCGACATGCTGGATCTCCGCGCAAACGCTCACGCAACGGCGGCACTTGATGCACTTGCCCGTGTCGCGGAGCAGGGCGGGCGTCGAGGTGTCGATCCGCTTGCGCGTCCGCTCGCCGCCGTAGGCGATCTCGCGGATGCCCAGGTCGGCGGCCAGCGACTGCAGTTCGCAGTCCTCGCTGCGGTCGCAGGTCTGGCACTCGCCGTTGTGCTCCGAGAGCAGGAGTTCGACCACGTTCTTGCGGGCGGTGCGGACGCGGCTGGTGTTGGTGTGGACCTTCATACCCGCCGCGGCCGGCATGGCGCACGACGCGCACAGGTTCCGCGCGCCCTCCACCTCGACCACGCAGACGCGGCAAGCGCCGATCGTCTGCAGGCCCTCCACGTGGCAGAGCGTGGGGATCTTGATGCCCGCCTGCCTGGCCGCTGCCAGGAGCGTGGCGCCTTCGGGAACTTCGACGGGGATGTTGTTGATGCTCAGCTTGATCATCGCAGTTTCCTATGTATCCGGCACACTCCGTGTGCCGAGGGCTGGCGGCACACGGAGTGTGCCGGATACTTTCTAATGTACGTGTTCTTCCGCACCGCGGCGGCCGTAGTCGCAGCGCAGGCAACGCTTGGCCTGGCAGACGGCTACCGATTCGCGCCAGGGTAGTTCGACCTCGTCGAAATTCTCCCGCCGCCGCTCGACGGGGATCAGGTCCAGCTTCTCGCGCGGCGTGTCCACCGGTTCGGCGTCGGGATCGAAGAACGTGTCGACCTCGCGGGTCTCCCGCCAGAAGGCGTGGTTCCGCCCGGTCAGGTACTGATCGATGCCCACGGCCGCCCGCTCGCCGGCGGCCACGGCCTCGACCACCGACGACGGCCCGCTCACCGCGTCGCCACCTGCAAAGATCCATTTTTCCGAGGTCTGGCCGGTGACTGGATTGACCTGCACGAAGTCGCGCTGCCGGGTCTCCAGCGTGAAGCCGTTGGAGATGCCCTTGAGGTCGAGCGTCTGCCCGATGGCCACGAGGATGTGGTCGGCGGGAATGATAAAGGTATCGCCGCTCTCTTCGGGCCGGCGGCGGCCGGAACGATCGAACTCGCCCAGCCGCATGGGCAGGCACTTGATGCCCGCCACGCGACGGCCCGCCGCAATGACTTCCACCGGCGCGGTCAGCAGTTTCAAGATCACGCCTTCGTGTTCGGCCTCTTCGATCTCCTCCTTGTAGGCCGGCATCACCTCGCGGCTGCGGCGGTAGACCACGGTGACCGACTCGGCCCCCAATCGCACCGCCGTGCGGGCGGCGTCGATGGCCGAGTTGCCGCCGCCGATGACCACCACGTGCTTGCCCACCGGCACCGAGCCGCGAAGGTTGTAGGTCCGCAGGAAGGAGAGCGCGTCGGTGATCCCTTCGGCATGCTCGCCGGGGATGCCCAGGCCCACTCCGATCGGCGCGCCGACGCCCAGGAACACGGCCTCGTAGCCCTGCCCGCGCAGCGACTTGAGCGTGAAGTCGCGTCCCAGCGACATGTTCGTCTGGATGTCCACGCCCATTCGCTCGATCATGCGGACCTCGCGGGCCACGATCTCGCGAGGCAGGCGATAGGCCGGAATGGCCTGCACGAGCATGCCCCCGGGCCGCGGTTCGGCCTCGAAAACCATCGGCCGATAACCCAACCGGGCGAGGAAGTAGGCGCTCGACAGGCCGGCCGGCCCCGCGCCCACGATGGCGATCTTCCGCTTGGCGTTGGCCGGGTCCTCTCGCACCTCGGGCAGTTGGATGGTGACTTCCTGGTCGACCATGAAGCGCTTGATGCCGCGGATGGAAACGGGGGCGTCCAGCGTACTCCGCCGGCACTTGTCCTCGCAGGTGTGGAAGCAGACCCGCGAGCAGATCGCCGCCAGGGGGTTCTTCTCGCGGTGCAGCCGCAATGCCTCGGCGTAGCGCTTCTCGGAAATCAGCGAGACGTAGCCGGGGATGTCGACGTTGGCCGGACAGGCGCTGGAGCAAGGGGCATAGACCAGCGACGGGCAAACGCCCGCGCGACAGTGCTTGTCGCGGATGTGTTCGATGTATTCGTGGCCGAAGTGGCGAATGGTCGAGAGCACGGGGTTGGGCGCGGTCTGGCCCAGGCCGCAGAGCGACGTGTCCTTGATCATCTCGCCCAGGTCGATCAGCCGCTCGACGTCGGCCTCCTCGCCATGCCCTTCGCAGATACGGTTGAGGATCTCCAGCATCCGCTTGGTGCCCACGCGGCAGGGCACGCACTTGCCACACGATTCTTCCTGCACGAATTCGAGGAAGAAGCGGGCCACGTCCACCATGCAGCTATCCTCGTCCATCACGATCAGGCCGCCCGAGCCCATGATCGCGCCTAGTTCCGAGAGCGACTCGTAGTCCAGCGGCACGTTGAGGTGCTGCTTGGGGATGCAGCCGCCGGACGGGCCGCCCATCTGCGCGGCCTTGAACTCCTTGCCTGAGGAAGTGCCGCCGCCCACGTCGTAGATCAGGTCGCCCAGCGGCATTCCCACGGGCACTTCCACCAGGCCGGAGTTCTTGATCGCGCCGGCCAGGGCGAAGACTTTGGTGCCGCGGCTCTTTTCCGTGCCGTAAGCAGCATACCACGCGCCGCCCTTGAGGACGATCGCCGGCACGTTGGCGTAGGTCTCGACATTGTTCAGCAGCGTGGGCTTGCCCCACAGGCCCTGCTGGGCGGGAAACGGCGGGCGCGGCCGCGGCTCGCCGCGGTTGCCCTCGATCGAGGTCATCAGGGCCGTCTCTTCGCCGCAGACGAAGGCCCCGGACCCCATGCGGATCTCCAGGTCGAAATCGAAACCGCAGCCGAAGATGTTCTTGCCCAAGATGCCGCGCTCCTGAGCCTGGGCGATGGCAATCTTCAGCCGCGCCACGGCCAGCGGGTACTCGGCCCGCACGTAGATATAGCCCCGCGACGCGCCGATCGTGTGGGCGGCGATCATCATGCCTTCGATCACGCTGTGCGGATCGCCCTCCAGCACGCTGCGGTCCATGAACGCGCCCGGATCGCCTTCGTCGGCATTGCAGACGGCATATTTTACTTCGCCCGCCGACTCGCGCGTGAGTTTCCACTTCCGCCAGGTGGGGAAGCCCGCGCCGCCGCGGCCGCGGAGACCGGAAACCCGCATCGTCTCGATGACCTCGCTGGGAGCGTTCTTGGCGAGCACCGTGGCCAGGGCCTGGTAGCCGTCGCGGCCGATGTAGTCTTCGATCCGCTGCGGGTCGATCACGCCGCAGTTGCGCAGCACGATCTTGGCCTGCCGTTTGAAGAAATCCATCTCGGCCGCGTTGGCCACCTTGCGGCCGTCGGCCCGGCGGTGCGTCAGCCGCGAGACGATCTGCCCGCGGAGCACGTGCTCGTTGACCAGCGAACTGCCGTCTTGCGGTTTGACGTTCTCGTAGAAGACGTCGTCGATCATCAGCGTGGGGCCGGCGGAGCAAGGCCCCAGGCAGCCGGTGCCGATGACGGAAACGCCCTCTTTGATGCCGTTCCGCGCCAGTTCGGCCTCGATCGATTGTTTGACCTGTTCGGCCCCCGAGGCGATGCAGCCGGCCCCCATGCAGATACGGACCTGCTTGTGGCCGGCGGCTTTCTGGGCGGCCTGTTCGGCCCGCACGCGGTCGCGGACCTCGGTCAGTTGTTGCGGCGTGGCGATGACTTGGCTCATGAGTTGACTCCCGTGATGGATTCCGCGGGGCTGCCGTTTGCCGTAGCTTCATCCGCCCCCTGACGATATTTCTCGATGATCCGTCCCAGGCTCGTGGGCTTGACGCGCTGATGCACATCCTCGTCGATCATGATCACCGGCGCCAGGCCGCAGGCCCCGAAGCAACGGCCCACGTCCAGTGAGAACTGCCGGTCGGGCGTGGTCTCGCCGACTTCGATCCGCAGCAGGTCCCGCAGGGATGCCAGCACCTGTTTGCCGCCGCGAACGTAGCAAGCCGTTCCCAGGCAGACCCGCACGAGATGCTTGCCGCGGGGCACGGTAGTAAAGAAGGAATAGAAGCCGACCACGCCCGCCACCTCGCTATAGGGCTTTCCCAGGGCCGTACTGATTTTTCGCAGGGCGGTTTCCGGCAGGTAGCCGAACAGGGCCTGAGCGATCTGTAGTACCGGGATCAACGCTCCCGGAACGTCGGCGTACTCGATCAACACCTCGTCCAGGCGGGCCAGCAGTTCTTCTTCCGTGGCCTCCTGGCACTCTAGGCACTTTTCGTCCAAGGCCATAATGGTTCCCTATTGCTCGAATGGCGGGTTAAAAAGGCTGCTGCAAGACTCGGAAAAGTATAGCGTAGGAATAGCGGGGTCTGGCAACAGTGTCCGAGAACCGATCCGTAAGGCGGACTTTAGTCCGCCTCAGGGGATAAAATGACAGAATTGTTCCTGGACAGGTTTTTTGGAAAATCCCTTTCCGTTGGCAGCCGTAGTAGCAAGAAGCATTCCAACCCCAATCCGGTTCGGCACGGCAGTCATAAGTCATTGTAACACAGTCGTTTACGAAGCAGATTCCGCGCCGCCTCATAAGCCCGACGCGTGGTGCAGTCCACGGAATTCCGTTTTGGCGTCACGGAATACCGCGTAGATCGTTACCGCGCTTGCGCGTCGTGTTCCTCGGCCCTCCCTGCCGTCTGTTAATCGCAACCGCGCATGGTATAATTCGTGAGCAGTCCATTAGAACCTGTGCCACGAAACCCCCTCCCAGAATGAACGGACTAAAGTCCGTACTACTTAGGATCAACGGACTAAAGTCCGTGCTACGAAGCATGTTCCACGTTACCCGCGAGATCGATTTCTGCTACGGACACCGCCTGCTGAACTACCAGGGCAAGTGCCGCAATCTGCACGGGCACAACGGCAAGGCCCTGATCACCCTGGAGGCCGCGCAATTGGATGATCGGGGCATGGTGCTGGACTTCGGCGACATCAAGGCGGTGATGAACACCTGGGTCGACGAAAATTTGGATCATCGCATGATCCTCTGCCGTCGCGACCCGGCGGTGGAACTGTTGAAGCAACTTGGCGAGCCGATGTATCTGGTCGACGACAATCCTACGGCCGAGAACATCGCCCGCCTGATTTACGACGTCACCGCCGCCAAGGGCTTTCCCGTGGTCGAGGTGCGGCTTTGGGAAACGCCCAAGTGCTTTGCGACGTACTGTGGAGAGAAGTAGACGCCGAAGACATGGATTTGAAGCCGGCATTCAATAGCGAAATCGTCCCGAATAATTGCCACAGAGGGCACGGAGTTCACCGAGGGGTTTATCTCGAGCGGGCCGCCCTCTCTCTGTGATCTCTGTGGCCTCTGTGGCAGCCTTATTTTCTCTCAAGCTAGGCGCGGGTGACGATGCGCTCAGTTTCCCTGCGGTGGCCCGCCAGGAGGCGGACCGCCACCAGGACCACCGGGAGGCGGACCGCCACCGGGACCACCGGGAGGCGGACCGAATCGTCCGCCGGGGCCGCCACGCGGAGGCGGACCGAATCGCCCGCCGGGGCCGCCAGGCCCCATGCCGCCTTGCCCTGCTCCTGCCACCTGGTTCGCTTGGCCCGCAGTGAGCACGGCCTTCGCCTGCGCGGCGGACTGGTCGGTAATCTTGCCGAGCTGCGCCGTCTGCTCGGCGGTCAGGCCTAAGGCAGCCGATTTTGCCAGCACGCGGGCGACCGTGAGCTTTCCGAACTTGCCATCCCGCCAAGTTTTCAGTTGCGCGGGCGTGAGCACCTTCTTGATCTGCCGCACGATGCTGTCGCTGACTCTCTTGATCTTCGCTTTCTGATCGGCAGTCAGACTCAACGACGCATTGTTGAGCAAATCGTCGGGCGTCAGAGAACTGGCCATCGTCTGACCGGCGCCCTGCTGGCCCTGTTGGCCGGGCGGCTGCGGGCCGCCCTGACCGGGAGGCTGCGGGCCGGGTTGACCCGGTGGCTGCTGACCGCCCTGACCCGGTGGTTGTTGGCCGGGTTGGCCCGGTGGTTGTTGGCCGGGTTGACCGGGCGGTTGCTGACCGGGCTGGAATTGTTCGCCCGAAGGAGGCGGTGGACCGCCGCCTCCGGGCGCAGGGCCTCGCGCATAAGCGCCCGCCGTCACCATCAACACCGCCACACTGAGAAGAAGATGCCGTTTCACAAACTCTCCATTCGATGCCACCCCGCTTGGATCAAGCAGGCATTCGCCCTACAATGATCATTGTATGGCCAATTTTCGATTTGTCCATTCCCTTTCCGACACGAAGGACAATAAGGTCCGTCGCATTTCCCACTTTCTCTGCGACGAGCGGTTCAAAGCCCTGAGAAAGACATTCGAGCTCGTGTGACCGAGTTCGATCCCCAGACGAGGGAAATGAAAAGCAAGTTGCCCAAGAGGCCCGTAGTGGGCGGTGAAAAATAGGTCGAACCGTGGAACCGGTTGCTTCCGCGCCTACTGGTCTTCTTCGTCGCTATCGCCGCCCGGGTGCTGTTTGCCGGCCAGCGCCAGCAGCAGCTTCCGTCCTACGGCTGTCGCGCTGCACTTGCCCCGGTTGGCCATCACGACCACTCCGATATGCCGTTCGGGCAGCATGCCGATGTAGGTGGAAGTGCCCGCAAGGCCGCCGTTCTTGTCGATGACGAATTCACCGGCCAGGTTCAGCCGCTGCCATGCCAACCCCTGCGTCATCTTCGCCGACACTTTGAAGTAGGGCTCTTGGGCAAAGCGCATGGCTTTCATGATGCGGGGATGGTCCGGCCGCTCGCCGAGGTTGGCGGCCAGGAACTCGCCCATATCGCGTGCGGACGAATGCAGGCGTCCGCCGGCCGGCCAGGCACCCGGCGGCGTCTGCTTGACCGGCAGGCCCTTGGGGCCGTACCCCTGGACAACGAGGTTGGCGGCATCCGGCGGGATCTCGAAGAACGTGTGATGCATTCCCAGCGGTCCCAAGAACTGCCGTTTCCAGACATCGATCAACGGCTGCTGATCGTGCTCTTCAATGGCCAGTCCCAGCAATCCGACGCCGAGATTGGAATACAACGACTTGCTGCCCGGCGGATAGGGCGCATGCCATTGGGCCAGCCAACGCAGCAGCGACTCCTTGTCCCAGTCACGATCGGAAGGCGGCTTGCCCGGCGTCCGCGGCAGGCTCGATGAGTGCGTTGCCAGTTGCAGGAGCGCCACCTTCTTGATGTCGCCGCCGTTCTGCCGCAAGTAAGGCAAATACTGCTCCACGCGGTCGTCCAAACGCATTTTCCCGGCGCGGACCTCCATAGCAAGCGACGTCGTCGTGAAGACCTTGGTGATCGAGGCGAGCTCGAAGATCGTATCGGCTGTCACTGCCTGATTCAGCGCCTTGTTCGCCTGGCCGAAGGGAAAGAACTGGGTCCGGCCGTCGTGACGGACCACAACGATCACACCCGGCGGCTTCTCTTTCTCGATCCAAGGCCCGATCGCCGTCTGCACGATGTCGGCAATCGCGGCCTTCGCAGGCGTCGCCGGATAGGCGGCAACCGCCCATGCCAACAAGGCCATTCCGCAAGCAAGCGTCGTCATCGCATAACCCTCGCAATTGGTGTTCTTGGTTTCGCGGAATTATAGGCAGGTGGGACAGAAGGGCAAATCGGCCGGATTGAACAGCGGACCGCAGCCCCGGACCCTCGCGCCAAGGTTGAGAGGACTCCAAAAAGCCGTCTTGTCCAGGAACTGTCGGATCAATCCGCAATTCCACCACAACGGGGTGGACGGGCGGCTACTTATCGGCGGGATCGCTCACGTGCGTCAACGTGGCGGGACTCACCGCCGGCAACTCCAACGTGAAACAGGCCCCCTGACCGGGAAGATTCTCGACCGTGATTTTGCCGCCATGCTCCGCCAGGATCTTCTGGCTCACCGGCAAGCCCAGGCCCGTGCCCCGACTCTTCTTCGTCGAAATGAAAGCGCTGAACAACTTGTCCATCTGGTCGGCCGCAATGCCGGGACCGGTGTCGCGGATCTCGATGTGGGCGACAGTCTGCTCCGGCAGATACGTGGTCTTCACCGTCACTTTCCCGGGGGAACCGGTCTCGGCCACGGCGTCGATGGCGTTGGTCACGATATTGAGCACGGCGCGATGGATGCCCTCGGGATCGAAGACCAGTTCCGGCATGCTTTCGTCCTGCTCGCAGCGGAGATCGACCTGCTCTTCCTGGGCACGACTTTGCATCAACTCCAGCACGTCGTGAACGACGACGTTGACGTTGGCGGCGGTCAGGTCGGGTTCGCGCTCCTTGCTGAAACTGAGCATGTCCATTACCAGCGTGGAGATCTTGTTCTGGTTCTTCTCGACGATCTTCCAGCCCTTGCCGACAATCGACTCGTCGTGCTCCGTAAGGCCCATCTCGATCAGGTAGCTGCCGCCGCGGATGCCCTGGAGGATATTCTTGATGTGGTGCGAGAGCGTGGCGATGGTCTGGCCGATGGCCGCCAGCCGTTCGGCCTGGACCATGGCCGAGTAGTAACGCGTGTCTTCCACGGCCAGGGCCGCCTGGTGGCCGATGGCGATCATGAGCTTGAGATGGTCTTCGGTAAACCGCCGGGCAGCGCCGCCCCGCTCGATGATCTGTTGGGGCGAAGTGGAAGTGTCGATGTAGATCACGCCCACCACGCGGTAACGGCCCTGCATGGGCACGCAAATCGCCTCGCGCACGCCCAACTTCACGATGCTGCCGCCGGGACTGAAGCGATCGTCCTGCCGGGCATCGCTGGTGAGCACGCCCTCGTTCCGCTGGATGACGTAATCGAGGATCGTCTTGCTGATCGTGATTTTGTCGCGTTGCACGTTTTCGCGGGTCTTCCGCACGCGGGGATCGAGTTTCTGCGTGTCGGCGTCGAAGAGCATGATGCAGCCGCGGTCGGCCTCCACCCACTCGAAAATCAGCTCCATGATGCGGTTCAGCAACTGGTCGATGTCCAGCGTGTGGCTGACGGCCAGGGCCGTGCGGTACATGACCTGGAGATTGCTGCGGGCCCGGGCCAGCCAGGAATTCTGCGGCAGGTCGGCCTGCGCATCGAAAATGCGGCTGCCCTCGGTCTGCGTGACGGAGTGGATGATCCGCGATTGGTCGTCCGGCGGGGCGGCAGCGGCGATATCGACGGAACTGCCGATGTTGCTCTCGGCCTCGTCGATAGGCCCGGTGTAGAGCATCAGCGTGGCCCCGACCTGTACCTGGTCGCCGCTGGTCAGAAGTTGCTGGCGGATCTGCTTGCCGTTGACGAAGGTGCCGTTGGAACTATTCAGGTCCGAGACGGTGTAATCGCGATGCGTGCGACGGAACTCGGCATGGTGCCGCGAGACCTCGGTGTCGTGGACGTGGATCGCGCTGGACTTGTCGCGTCCAAGCCGGAGGATGGCCTCCTCAAGTTCATAGCGCGTACCTTGATCGTTTCCTCGAATTACAAACAGCGACGGCACGATTGCGGTTCCCCGGGCGACGCGTTGTTGGGACCCGTCCGGCAGTCGAACTGGAGGTTGGTCAAGAACTGCTGGGTACTTCCCTGTAGGGCGGACTTCAGTCCGCCTGGACGGACTAAAGTCCGTCCTACGAGCTTGTTCCCGCCAGAGCCTCTTCTCGCGCGGGCCTTTACTTGGCCGGCGTGCCAACCTTTTCCGAACTCGCGGACAGGATTTCTTCGATTTTACGAATTAACGGCGCATAGTGATAGGGCTTGGCCACATATTCGCCCGGAAGGGGCTGCCGCCGTCGCACGCTGCCCAGCAGGACCAAGGATGCCTGGTCCGATTGTGACTGTTGGGCAAAAGGTGCGGCCACTTCGTCCGGGCCGCCGGGATCGATTTCCAGGTCCAACACGATCAGGTCGGGGTGGTGCTGTTGGGCCAGGGCCAGCCCTTGCTGGGACTGGCTGGCGACCATCGTTCGCACGCCGCGATGTTCCAGGGCGGTCTGTAAGACGCATCGAGTCTCATCCGAGGCATCAACAATCAGCACGCTACGTTGGTTGTCCAAAGCTGGCGCCCTCCGTGGCTTGGCAGGAACCGAACTTCCTTGTCCGGTCGAACGGGGAAGGTTTTTCTCGGTGAACGGCCGACAAACAACGGAAACCGCTACTTTTGGTAACGTCCGGGTTGCGATTGGCCGTGCAACGTATCAGTGGCGGGAGAATAATGGCTTGTTAGCCGTGCGTCAAGGCGAGGTTGCAAAAAAACGCCTGGGCAGACCAAAGGGGCGGAAGCATTGATTCTCTGGCATGATGATTTCACACGACGGACTTTCGTAACCTAAACTTGTGTGGAAAAGATGCGGCCGAGCCACTTCCCAGAGATCGAGTTATGGAAAAATTCGCCTATCAAGTTCTCGATTTTATCGAGCGCATGGAGCCCCAGCACTGGGTATATGTGCTGGCAGGTGTGATCCTGATAGGGTATTTGTGCTTGAAGAGCGTTGGGCAGCGGTCGCATTACTGACCTCTATTGGCGCATCGGTCCTCGTTTTTATCGGTTCCAGTGGGTGTGTACACATGGGCTTCAACTTATTCGCAATTCCCCTTCCGATTCTCATTGCCATGACGGTCGTGGCCACGATCGGCTTCGTGTTCGGGCGCACAAGCAAGCGGCCGGCCAACGATATGCCCGGCCGCTCGCGGAGGGAACTGCGGCGGGCGGAACTGGTGGCGGCCGAATTGGAAAAGATCGCCTGGGATCTTCGCAAGGCCCTGGTGCGGCATCATGCCAGTGTGAGCAAATTCCGCGAGCGCGTGGGCAAACTGAATGACCAGCAGCAGGAAGCCGCGTGGAAGGACCTGTGCCGCGACGCGGAAGAGATCCTCCGTCCCACGCTCCGCCTAGCATCGCAGATTTCCAACGCGCACGACGAAATCCGCCAGCAAAGCGCCAACCTGATGACCTTCACGGAAGTCCGCACGGACCCCCTGACCGGGGTGAACAACCGCCGCGGCATGGACGACGCTTTGGGCGGACAATTGGCCCTGTTGAATCGCTACGGCACGCGTTTCGCCGTAGCCATGTTCGACATCGACCACTTCAAACAGATCAATGACGTGCAGGGCCACCTGTACGGCGATCAGATGCTCAGCCAACTGGCCCGATCGATCGATGAATCGGCGCGGGAAACGGACGTTGTGGCCCGTTACGGCGGCGAGGAGTTCGTGGTGATCATGCCGGAAACCGACCTGGAAGGGGCAGCCCGCTTTGCGGACCGCTTGCGCGACCGGATCGCCAAGGAGATGCCGCTGACGATCAGCGGCGGCGTGGCCGAGGCATTGGACGGCGATTCGCCCGAATCGCTGCTGGTCCGCGCCGATTCGGCCTTGTATGGGGCCAAGTCGGCGGGCAGGAACTGCATCTTCCGGCACACGGGCGACGCGGCGGAAATGGTGACGCCGGGAGCGGTTGCTTAGAACACTCGTTCACCGCGTTTTTGCTTGCGGCGAACGTAGGCCATGGTTATCTCGGCAATTGCTCGCCATAACCGTTTCCAGTTCATCTGGTCGTCAGATGCCTGCCGGAGGTACGCGCGGAGAAACCGCCGGCAGATCGACCGCGTAATCCAGGGATGCGCGACCAACATTGCCGCCAATCGCGCCAGATCACGGGCCCGCCGCTGAAAATCAACCCGCTTGCCCGTTTGCAGCCCATCGAGATCGATCAGATAAACGATGGCGTCGCCGTCGCGTTCAACCACGAGCAGATTGGCGGCCTTGAGATCGCGATGAGCAGCGCCGGCCGCATGCATTCGCCCCAGCAGTTGGCCTAGTGCGTCGGCACATCGCGCGGCGATGCGAAGCCGTGCGGCGGGCGGGCGGGCGGCGATCCGCCAGCCAAAGACGTGCAAATTCTCCGCATTGCCAATCCACTCCGTGGCCAGGAAACTGGTGTTCCGATTTGCCCAGCCGCGCGGACGGCAGGCCAACTGGGGTCGCGGTGTGGCAATCTCTTGCGAAAGCAGGAATTTGGCCTTTTGCCAGTTCTGCATTGCTCGGGCGGGCCGAAAGATGGCCGCCACGGCCTTCCAAAACGTGCGCGGGCGATACTGCTTGACGGCCACCAGCATTGTCCGGCCGCCGGCCGTCAGAGTGGCCTCGACGACGAGGCTTTCATGGCTGATCTTCACCGGGCGGCAGGCGGCGGCCTCGATCATTTTGCCGGGATTCGCGGCAATACCACGCAATAACGCCTGCGGCATGGCTGGGTCGCTCCAAAGGAGCGCAGAGGGGGTATCGATAATGAGGCAACGGGGCAAAGGCATGGCCTTCCACTGTTACCCATAGGTGGAACGAAAGGCAAGCTCAGTTTTCCGAGAAAATAGCAGAACTGGCGAAAGGGGGGAAGCCATATTTCGCTGGGGTGGACGTACCAATATGAAAACACCTCATAGTAACTCGAAGCGTAAGCGAGGCGTCCGCGCCTACGCTTCGGGTTACGATTGATCAACTTCATTGCCGGGGTAATATTGACAGACCAAAGTCCGTCCTCTAATTTCGCCTGGACACACGGCCGCTGTCTGGGTAGTGTACCGGTCCGACGCGGCGGATCAGGACGACTGCTTGGCGATGTCGGAATCTTGAATTGCATGGAGGCAAAGAACATGAATTTCTTCAACTGGATTCGTGAAGGAGTGCGGCAGGCTGTCTTGTACGGGGTTCACGACGCCGTGGGCGAACTGGGCACTCCGCATAGCGGTCAGGACATGAATGACCGGATCTTACACCTGCTGCGGACCACGCCAGAAGGCGAAACCCCGCGGTTGGACGCCCCTTCGACCGCAGTAGCCACTAGGCGAAAGCGGCTCGGCCGCACTTTGGGCGACATTCAAGCCACGATGGAAGCTGGCGAACAGGGCTAGTCGCCACTGCAACACCACAAAGTGTTGTATCGACGGTAATGTTTGCACGCCCATTGCTCAAAATCCCCATCCGGTGTACGATAAGGGGATAAGGGTGTGCCATGTCGAGCTTTGCCATCCTATGGATTTTGTTATGGGTCTGGTTCAGCTCCGGGGTCGCAGCGGGGATTGTCGGCTATGCGCGGCATGCCGCTATGGCCGGGGCGGTGCTGGGGTTGTTTCTTGGGCCAATCGGCGTTGTGGCCGCTTTCGCCCTTGATGGGCGGGCATCCTGTCCTCATTGTGCCGGCCGGCTCGACGGTCGCGGCCAGATCTGTCAGCACTGCCATCGTCCCATCCGTTGGGATAATGTTCCCCCCGAAACCTCGATTTTGCCGCTGAAATGGCTGGGGTTAAGTCGGGACGTGTTGAGTTGTCCCCACTGTGCCGCCGAGTTACATGAGAAAGCCGCCCGCTGTTCCAAGTGTGGCGGCAGCATCACCTGGGCCCAGGGAACGCCCCTGAAGGTCTCGCGGCACGACAGCCCCGAGGCATCCATCGCCCCGCCGAGCGACAAGCCCTGGAGCCGCCGCGGGGTGCGGTAAGAATTGGTTATTCGGAGAGCCGGGCCTCTTCGCGGGGGAAATAACGTTCTACGACCGCATGAAATTGTTCGGCGTCGGCCACCCTGCCTACATTGGCGCGGAACGCCCTCGCGCCGGGGCGACCGTTGGCATAGCAGCAGGCGAACTTGCGCATGAGGATGGTGGCTTGCTGTTGGCCGAACTGCACGGCCAAGAGGCGAAAATGCTCGATCATCATCGCGCGTTGCTCGGCCAAGCTGGGATCCGGCGGGATAGGCTCAGCACAAAGGGCGGCCTGGGCCTGCCGGAATAGCCAGGGCCGGTTCAGCGCCGCACGGCCAATCATTACGCCATCAACGTCGTAGTGGCGGAATGCCTCGACCACGGCCTGAGGAGTGGAGAGGTCGCCGTTGCCGATCAGCGGAATGCGAACAAGATAGGGCTTGATGCGCGAAATTTCTTCCCAGTCGGCCGATCCTCGGAACATGTCGGCGGCCGTGCGGCCGTGGACTGTCAGCGCGGCCCCGCCGGCGTCTTCAACGGCCTGAGCCACGTCGCCAGCATTGATCGAGTCGCGGCACGCGCCGAGGCGGATCTTGGCCGTTACTGGTGTCGGTGCGCAGGCCTTCGCCACCGCCGCAACAATCTGGCCGACGCGCTCGGGATCGCGGAGCAGATAAGACCCGCTATGCGCCTTTTCGGTGACCTCGATCACCGGGCAGCCAAAATTGATATCCACGACGCTGAGCCGGAATTCCCGGGCCAGTCGCTGGCCAACCTCTGCCATGAGCGTGGGGTTGTTGTCCCAGATCTGTGCCGCCAAGGGACGGGGTTCCTCCAGAACGCCCCAAAGCCGCTCGGGCGGTCGCTCGTAGCGGGAGTCAATCTCCACAAATCCTCGGGCACTGAACATCTCCGTGGCCGGCAAACCGACACCGCCGTACTGTCGAACCACCTGCCGGAAGGCATAGTTCGTGAAACCGGCCATCGGCGCCTGAAGAATCGGCGGATCGATGACCAGCGGACCAATTTCCAGCGGACGAATCATAGGGAGCAGGGATCCTGTAGGGAACGGCCGGGCACCCGCCTGCGGGTCGGTGCCGTTCCGGAAAATCTGGAACGCCATCGACCCGCTGCGCGGGTGCCCCGCTGTTCCCTACAGCACAGGTTCATTCCACCATTAGCGCGGCGACCAATTTCTCGGCCGGCGAACTTGCGGGAAGAGTTGCGCATGCGTACTGGGCGATAGCTCGATTATATGCGGTCACAGATTCCAAGAAAGCGGAGGTCTCGTGGGCCTGAAGGCCGATGCGGGCAAGCACGCGTTCGACCGACACTCGGCCGGCCATAAAATCCGCGGCAGCCGCGGCCCGCGATGCGTCGGCGGCGACTACGACGGCGGCCCGAGCGGTAATCACCGCTTCACGCCGGGGAATGATGGCTTTCAGACGTAGGTGCGACCAGGAATAGTTGTCGGACGACGAAGCAGGCAACGGCCAATGGCCGACGAAGGGAAGCGAGGCTGCCTGTGGGAGCGTCTTTTCGGTTCCCAAGCCAGTCGCGGCGGAAAGCTGAAAGCGGGCCGCTGTGCGTTCCGCCTCGGTGTCGGCTCGATCCGCCTCGACCGCCAGGCGGGCCGCGCGAAGTTTTAGCATCGCCGTGGGTAACGGAGGACTTTGAGCGGAAAGCGTTGGCCGCAGGGCTTCCAGCCATTGGGTTTGTTCGGCGAGATTCTGATACTGAGCCTCCACTTGGCAAGCAGCCCAATAGGTCTCAATGACCGTCGTTCGGCTGCCCGCCGGGCTCATGCGCAGGCAGTCGATTAGGCGCAGCACTGGTGCCTTATCGGCAGGAAGTCCGCTCGGTTGGCCTACAGCCGCCGACAGGTTACGCTCCGAGTACAAAATGGTGGTGAGCTTGTTGGTTTGCGCGGCGGGCGTCAGGCCGGCGAGTCCTGCATACGCTCCTTGCACGGATGTCTGCGCAAGGCCATTTTCGAGGACCGGCTTTTGGCTAGAGCGCGTAGTGGGACCGCCGGTCGCTTCTCCGTCCGCGGGCGGCGATGCCGCTTTGCCCGGTTTCTCCGGGACCAGAGGGATAGCCGATTCCTGCGGCGGGGCCAGTTGGGGTGCCTCGGGCTCGTTGCCGCGCAGCGAATTGGGAACAACGGCGGGTGCGGTTTCGATAGGCGAGGTTTCTTCCGCGCCAACCGGCGGGGCCATTTCCGGCGTCGTACCGGCAGCAACGGGCGGCCGGGCGCGGGTTGGCTGGTTGGGAATCGCAGGCGGGACGCCCGCACCACTGATTGCAGGCGGGACGCCCGCACCGCGAGTGGGTGCCGGCGCCAAATAGGTTGCCGGGAGCGTGGCGGTTGTCGGCAGCGGCATTACCGGCTGGGCGGCCGGCCGATTTTGCTTGATGAGCGTGCCGACAATGATGTCGGGAGTTGTTTGCGGCGGAACGACTGCGAGAGCGTAGTCGGCGATGTCATGGTTATAACGGCAAACGGCGGCCAAAAAAGCCCGTTGTTGCCGGATATGAGAGTCCAGGGCGGTGAGAACACCAGCCAACGACTCCTGGCCGCCGGCTTGGAGTTCGATGGCGGCGTCCAGCGTGTCTTCGGCCGCCAACAACGCTGCAGCGTGGCCCTCGACGGCCCGGCCGCGGAGCGGCAGGGTTTGATCGAGCATGCGGGCGCGTTGCGGTGCCTGCTTCCCGGCAAACAACTGGGCGAATTGTGTGCGATAGGGCCCGACCAGAGGCCGGTCTTCAGGCAGCGGCAAGGGCGTGCCCGGCGTCAGGAGCAGGATCTCCGCCAAATCATGTTGGGCGGTTGTGACCTGCACCTCGGCCTCGCGAACTTGTGCCGCGGCGTCCGCCTGGGCGGTACGCAGATCAGCCGCTTCGCCGTTTCCGGCCCGCAGTCGCGCAACCCGCTGTTGGCGTTCATAGCAACAACGATATTCGCCGATGGCGTCCGCTAATTTCCAATAGGCGTGGATGGCTTCGGTTTGCCGCTGACGCTCCGGCGCCGTGGCGACGACCGACACCAAGGAAACCGGCTGGCCGCCTATCGTGTTTCCCGTTGGTAGCGTAAGGGCGTCGGCCACCAATTGCGCGGTTGTCGGCCGTAGCGGTGAGGACTGCGGTCGGGCGGCCCCAGTTGGCGAAGCAGCGGGAATCGAGGACGTGGAGGACTGGCCTGCATTCGGGTGGCCTGCTTTTTCGTCTGCGGTGGAAGTGGCCGCAGCGGTTGGCCTTTGCGGATTTGCGGCAGGTGGCGCCGTAATCGCTGGGAGGGAAGGACTGCCGCCGATCTGGCTGGCCAGCAGCGAGCTTAACAGCCATGAGTAGTAGGGCATTTGACAACCTCCGCAAGAAAGCGACATGGAAAACTATCAGCCTGCCATTTTTTTGTACCGGAGTCAAGCCGGATTACCCCGCCGTGGGGGTGAGGGAGGTTTTGGCTCTTCCGGTTCTAGGTGCAAGCTGGACGGTTGACCGCGCTGGAGTCCCGCCTTTAGGCGGTAATTCCGCCTAAAGGCGGGACTCCAGCAGACGTTTTGCGACGTTCACACCTAAAACCGGAAGAGTCGAGGTTTTCCAGCATGGAGAAACCAAGGATATGGTGCAACAAGCGAAGTAAGCTAATATGCCGGTTTGTTGAAATGAACCTAGCGAAAACAGGTGCGGCGCGTTACACTTTCCCTATTCCCAAGCCTTTCAAGTTATGTAAATCTGAGCGTTTGGGAGACAAGGAGACCAGGACTTGATACGTGGACGTTATGGTTTACTAATCGGTGTGGCCGTGGTCGCGATGTTGAGCGCGGCTGCGGGGGCCGGCTTGTTGCTGGTCTTCCCGTCGCTTCCCGATCCGTCTGTTGCCACCCGCCAGCAGTTGTTTCACTGGCTGGTTCTTCGCGACTTGAGCCAGGAATCGGCGGAAACGCGGCAGAAGATTCTCCTTCGCCTGGATGCCGAATTCGAAAAGGCCGGCGACATGGATTCGGTGATCGGCAATTTGGAAGAATCCCGCCGCCAGATGCTCTGGCACAATGTCACGCTGCTGATGGAGCCTTGGTTAATGGGTAAAGTGCAGCAGTACTCGCAATTGCCGGCGTCCCAACGAGTTGATTACATCGATCGTTTTCTGGATCGTGCGGAACTTTGGAACCAGGTCGGGGCGGCCTGTTTGACGAAGGATTCCGGACCGGGGTCCAACGGCGGTACCTCAGCCAGCAAATTGATCATGGAGCAGATTCAGCAATGCAGCAACCGGGCTGGGCCGGAACAGCGCCCACAGATCGCAGCGTTCATGGCGGCAGCACAAGTCCGCTGGTTGTGGCGGCAGTTGCCCTCCTTCGGTCGGCCGGGTGGTGGCGGACGGCGCTCGTAGTCCCGGCTTTACAGCGTTCGGAAGAAATGCCGAGAACGCCCGATTGTTGGAGTTCCGCCTTTAGGCGGCGTTTTCCGCATTCCGGCTAAAGCCGGGACTCCAACCGGCTCATTTCTTCCGGACGCTCCAAAGCCAGCACTGCGATCGCGTGGCTACCGTGGGAGCGGCCGGCGGCGAGGTCCGTAGTCGGCCAGACCTCTCCGCCCCAAGTAGTCGTCGCCCAGGCAGTCATCGTCAAGAAGGCGAACGGGCACGTCGCTGCGCAAGTGCTCCGCCAGAACTTCGAGCTTTTCACGCGTGCCCGGTATCGAGTCGGGGGCTTCCAGTTCGCTGAAATCGACCGTATGTGGGAGGAATTCCCAAAGCCCCATTTTCACTGCTTCCAGGATGGAGTTCGACACGGCCATTTTCCTTATTCTCAAGGCCCGGATGGGCCTCACCTACTGTAGTTTTCAGTAACTAACCCCAGTATCCCAGCTTGCCTCGGCGTGTCAAGCAGCGAATGCTTGAATTCGTGCGCTAGTGGCCGTTTTAATCTGTGCAAACCGATCGTAAGCGTGTAGACTTTTCGTATCGTAAGCATTGGGGTAAGATTGCGGCTGCAGGAAGAAGCGAGTGGACTACCAGAGCATCACAACAGATAGCCAGCTAGCCGAGTTTTGTCAGGAAATGGTTGCCTGTCCTTGGATTGCGTTGGACACCGAATTCGTCTCCGAGAATACCTATCGGCCCGAACTTTGTTTAATCCAAGTCAGCACGCCCCAGCATCTGGCGATGATCGACACGATGGTCGTCGAGGACGTACAGCCTTTCTGGCAGGCTGTGGTCGACGGCGACCATGAGACCATCGTCCACGCCGGCCGCGGCGAAATGGAGTTCTGTCTCTTGGCCGTCGACCGATTGCCCAAGCAACTCTTTGACGTGCAACTTGCGGCCGGATTGGCCGGCATCGAGTATCCGGCCGGCTATGGGACGCTGGTCTCCAGGCTCTTGGGCGAGTCATCGCAAAAGCAGGAAACCCGCACCGACTGGCGGAAGCGGCCCTTATCGAAACGGCAGATCGACTATGCCGTGCAGGACGTCTATTACTTGGGCCTGATCCGCGATCGCACCTACGCCCTCTTGCAGGAGCTTGGCCGGCTTTCGTGGCTGCAGGAAGAAACGGAGGCCTGGTGCAAGGAGCTTCACCGCGCCATGTCCAGCGAGCGCTGGCGGCGGGTGTCGGGCAATTCGGGCCTCGACCAGCGGAGCCTGGCGATCGTTCACGAGTTGTGGAAATGGCGCGAGGCGGAAGCGAAGCGTCGCGATCAACCCGCCCGGCGCGTGCTGCGCGACGACCTGATTATCGAGTTGGCCAGGCGGCAGACGGCCGACGTCAAGCGGATCCGGGCCGTGCGCGGCATGGAACGCGGCGATCTGGTGCGCCGGATCAACGACATCGCGGCCAGTATTCAACGTGCCCTGACGTTGCCGGCCGAGGAATGTCCGCCGCGCACGCCGCGCGAGGCGACGCCGCAGCTTTCCGTGCTGGGACAGTTCCTCTTTGCCGCCTTGGGCAGCGTCTGTCGTCAGGCCCACCTAGCCCCCAACCTAGTCGGCGGGCCTAATGACATCCGCGATTGGATTGCCTGGCGGCTGGCCGGAACGGCCGACGGGCACGCTGAGCATCCGCGCCGGCGACCGAAGCTCGCCAGCGGCTGGCGGGCGGAATTCGTCGGCCGGCTCTTCGACGATCTGCTGTCCGGCAAGACGTCGATCCGCATCGGTGACCCGGCCTCGGATTTCCCGCTGATCTTGGAGTAGGACAGAACACGTCTACGCCCCGCCCAGCCCCAGCCGTTCCCGCCGGTACTTTCCGCTCTGCACGCGTTCCACCCAACGGGGATTGTCGAGGTACCACTGCACCGTCCGACGCAGGCCGGACTGGAAATCGTGCTGGGGTTTCCAGCCGAGCTCGCGGAGGATCTTACCGGCATCGATCGCGTAACGCCGATCGTGGCCGGGCCGGTCCTTAACATAGGTCATCAGCGAACTGCAGGGCGAATGGGGCAGGCCCGGCCTCAGTTCATCAATCAGGGCGCAGACGCGGCGGACGATTTCGATGTTTGGCTGTTCGCAGTTGCCGCCGATGTTGTAGGTCTCGCCCGGCTTGCCGTGGGTCAACACGCACCACAAGGCGCTGCAATGGTCCTCGACGAACAGCCAGTCGCGGACGTTCATGCCGTCGCCGTAAATCGGCAGCTTCTTGCCCTCGGCCGCGTTGAGGATCATCAGCGGGATCAGCTTCTCGGGGAACTGGTAAGGCCCATAGTTGTTCGAGCAGTTGGTCACCAGCACCGGTAGGCCGTAGGTGCGGTGGTAGGCCCGGGCGAGATGGTCGGCCGAAGCCTTGGAGGCCGAATAGGGCGAACTGGGGTCATAGGCCGTCTCCTCCGTGAAAAGACCCGTCGGCCCTAGCGATCCATAGACCTCGTCGGTCGAGACGTGCAGGAAGCGGAATTGGCTCTTTTCCGGCTCGGCCAACTTGGACCAGTAGCGCAGGGCGGCGTCGAGCACGTGAAAGGTGCCCAATACGTTGGTGACCACAAACTGCGACGGATTATCGATCGAGCGATCGACGTGCGACTCGGCGGCGAAATGTACGACTGCCGCCGGCCGATGCTCGGCAAAGGCCCGATCTACGGCAGGCCGGTCGGTGATGTCGGCTTGGACGAAGGCGTGCGCATCGCTGTTGATCACCGGCTCCAGTGAATCGAGATTTCCGGCATAGGTCAAGGCATCGAAGTTGACGATCCGGGCCTGACCTTTCGCGATCGTGGTCCTGACGAAACAACTACCGATAAAGCCGGCGCCGCCGGTGACGAGGATACTTTGCATGGCTGAGTCACAGAGGGAGAGAAAGCGGAATGAAGTGTTTCTCGGTGGGGTCGTTGCTCTACATTCCCTTGAAATGTTACTTTTGTGCTTTTTGCGGGGAGTCGCCTGCTTTGCGCCGTCACTTTGGAACACTCCCCGGTTTACTCACGAGGTCGTGCAGATACTGACCGTACTCGTTCTTTTGGGCTTTGGCCAGCCGCAACAAGGCCTCGTTGTCGATGAACCCTTTGATCCAGGCGACCTCTTCGATGCAGGCGATCTTCAGGCCCTGGCGCTGTTCGATCATCTGCACGAAATTCGAGGCCTGCAGAAGCGACTCGTGCGTGCCGGTGTCGAGCCAGGCAAAACCGCGGCCGAGGATTTCCACTTGCAACTGACCGCGCTGCATGTAAATGCGGTTGACGTCGGTGATTTCCAATTCGCCGCGGGGTGACGGCTTGAGGTCGGCGGCGATGTCCAGCACCTGATTGTCGTAGAAATAGAGGCCGGTCACGGCGTACGACGATTTGGGCTGCTTGGGCTTTTCCTCGATCGAAATCGCCTTAGCCTGGGCGTCGATCTCCACGACTCCGTAACGCTCTGGGTCTTTGACCACATAAGCAAAGACCGTGGCCCCAGCGGTCTGGCAACAGGTACCCTCCAGCATCTTGCGGAACGACTGGCCGTAGAAGATGTTGTCGCCGAGGATCAGGGTGACGTTGTCTTGGCCGACGAAGTCCCGGCCGAGAATGAAGGCCTGGGCCAGCCCTTCGGGACGCGGCTGAACGGCGTAGGTAATCGAGATGCCGATCTGGCTGCCATCGCCCAACAGGCGCTGGTAGGCGCCGATGTCGTCCGGCGTCGAGATCAAGAGGATGTCGCGGATCCCGGCCAGGATGAGCGTAGACAACGGGTAATAGATCATCGGCTTGTCGTAGATCGGCAGCAACTGCTTGCTGATCGCCCGCGTAACCGGATGGAGACGGGTTCCGGCCCCGCCGGCCAAAACGATACCTTTTCGTCCACGCGCTGGGGTGGTCATAAGCCCTCCAGGAAATAAGTTCTCACGTCGAGCTTTCCCGCGGAACGTGCCGGCGGGCGATTTCGTCGCGCAAGCGGGCGGCCCGCTCGTACTCTTCGGCGGCCACGGCCTCGGCCAACTGCTCGGCCAGTGTCTGCCCGACTTGGTATTCCTTGCGGAGCGATTCCTTGAGTTCGCCAAGTTGGTTGACCAGTTCGTCGGACTCGAACTGCTCTTCCGCCTCGGCGCGGACGAACATTTCCCGCATCGCCTCCAGTCCCTTATTGATCTCCTCGATGGCGGCTTCCGGGCCCGATTTCTCCAAAATCGCCAAGGCCAGCGCCTGGGTGCGATGGAAATAGACGAACGGCCGATAACGCTCGTGCGAGGCCGTCCATTCTTCATTGGGCGAATGGGCCGCCACAAAATCCATCAGGTCCAGTGTGTGGTCGGCGTCGGCCACGGCACGGTCGAACTCCCGCAGCGCCAAACAGCAAATTCGCCGATGGTAATACTGCACGAACTCGCGGTCGATTTCAAAACACTGCTCCTCGGTCAAGACCATCGGCTCGTCCTGTGCGCCAGCCAACTGACTCTTCAGTAGGTCGAGATACGTGTCCATTTCGCCGGGATGCTCCCCATCGGGCCGGCCAGTGAACTCCATCTGCAGCAGCCCCAATTCGATCCGCATTTGCAGCACCTTGCGGCGGCCGGAACCCCGCACGATTCTCGCGCTAATCACCCCCGGACGGTAGGGCCATTCCCGAAGTACGAAATCAATATCCTGATTCTGGGCCATGAAAAGTACTTTTATTCAGCAGGATCAATACACACATTCCAAGCTATTATAACGGATGCAGAAAAAAATACGATGAAGTCCACCCGTAAGGACTAGTCATCCCCCCGCAAACGGCGGTCTTGCTTGGCAGATGACTGCCGGCGTTTTGCCTGGAGCCGGCGTTCCACCGAACCTCGCGTGGGACGCGTCGCCCTGCGGTGTTTGGGCGGATGCACAACTCCCAGCAACATCGCACGGAGTTTCTCCAAGCAGTCCTGCGAATTGCGCCACGCGTCGCGATAACGCTGGCTGGTCACCAGCAACTCGCCCTCCGTGGTAAGCCGGTTTCCGTATTTCTGCAGAAACCGTTGCCGCACTGCTTCCGGAAGCGAGAGACTACCGCGAACCGGCCACCGCAGCACGGCCTTGCTGTTGACCTTATTGACATTCTGCCCGCCGGGGCCGCTGCTGCGTGCGAAAGTAATCTCGAACTCGGCAAGTGGGATTTGCAATTGGCGGGTGACGATGAGCATCAGGATCAACCATAGACAGGAACAAAGACATCCCCATTATAGCGTATTTAGGCCATCAAGTCGGCGAAGGCTTTCTTGGCATGCATCAACAGTTCCTGGTAATCCAGCGCCTCAATGTCTTCGCCCAGCAATTCCACGTCGAAGAATCCATCGTATCCCGCCGCGCGAATTGCGCAAACGATTTGCCGCAGCGGTATGGTCCCCTCGCCCAGGCGGCAGCGGTTCTGCTCGCCCTGGGGAGGGCATTTTGCGTCGCCAAGTTGCACCAAGGCGATTTGCGAGGCGATTTGCGGAATCCGCTCCACGAGATCCGGACTCTGCCCCAAGTGGTATGTGTCCAACAGCAGTTTCACCTGCGAACTCTTGACGGCCTCGATGATTTCCAAGGCGTCGTCGAGATTGTTGAGAAACGTACAGCGGGCCGCACAGCCCGGATGCATTGGCTCCAGGGCCATCACCACGCCGAACTCCTCGGCCAACGGCACAAGTTCGCATAGTGCTCCTTGCACGAGGCGGCGGGCGTGGTTGAAGGTATGGCCGGCCCGCGTGCCGCTACACACGATCAGGCACTTGGCCCCCAACGCGGCGGCAGTTTGCAGAGCGTCGGCCGTATCGGCCACGCTTTCGCGATAACTGTGACCTTCGCTGCCCGTGAACCCCCCCGCCCAGAAAAGATGCGAGCACTTTAGGTGGTGTTGCCGGATCAGTTCCAAGGCACGCTCCTGACCGCAGTCGGAGATCTTCTGCCGCCAGACGCCAATAGCCTCGATACCGGCCGCAGCATATTGCGTCACGTCTTCTTCAAACGACCATCGATAGGTCGTGGTTTCGTTCAGCGATAAGATTGCCATCCGTGTCGGCTCCAAGAGTGACCTTAGTATGGAGGATTGGCGGAATTCTGTAAAGTCGGTCTGGCGACGGGGCCGACGTTAAACAATTGCTACCCCGCAGCTAGCAGTGACAGCAACGGGCAAGACTGAACTTCGCACGGTTTGAAATGATACGATCCATACTAACCCGAAGCGCCAGCGAGGGAATAACTTACGGCCCTCGCTAGCGCTTCGGGTTAGTATCGTATTCAGCCACGAGAAGTATAAAGGGCCAATTGCTCTTGACCCGCATTCGATTCCGGGTGAAACTGGCCGGCCCGGATAGTGTTTCTTCCCCAGCCACGGTCCCCGCGGTGCCATCATCCATGGCGATCCTGCCACGATATGTCCTCGGCGAAATCCTCAAAGTCTTTACGGTCTCCGTTACCGCACTGACCATGATGGTCGTGTTGGGCTTTGTGGGCCGCGAGGCGACGGCCCAAGGTCTGCCGCTGCTGCCGACCCTGCGGCTGATTCCCTATTTTCTCCCGGAAACGTTGCGGGTTACCGTGCCCATGACTCTGTTGCTGTCGTGTACCACGGTTTTTTCGCGGATTTCCGGGGCGAACGAGGTGGTGGCCATCAAGGCCCTCGGTATTTCGCCGATGGTCCTGCTCTGGCCCGTGTTCATCTTTGCTTTTGTGATGAGCCTGATTACGGTTTGGCTCAACGATCTGGCCGACTCCTGGGGCCGCATCAACATCCAACGCGTGGCGGTCGAAGCCGTCGAAGAGATCGCCTACAGCATGTTGCAGTCCCAGCGGCGTTACAGCACCAACACGTTTTCCATCAACGTCAAGGACATCGACGGCCGCAAACTGCAGCGCGTCACCCTGACCATGATGCAACGCGGCAATTCGCCCAGGATGACGATTACCGCGGAAGAGGCCGAGCTGCGGTGCGATCGGGCCGAAGGCGTGCTCAAGGTTTATGTGCGCAACGGCGTGATCGAAACGGGCCAGAACATCAGTACGGTTTTCCCCGACGTGCAGGTTTTTCAAGTCCCGCTGACCGAAGCCAGCCGTGCCCATAGCTCCAGTGCTTGGACGAATCTATCACTGAAGACCCTGCCCGAGGCGATCGCCCTGGCCCAGACGCAACTCGAGCAGCACGAGCAATTCATGGCGGCGCTGGCCGCGTATGAAATGACTTGCGGCGATTTTGACGATCTGACGAGCGATCAGTGGAAAGACTTTGAGGCCACCAAGAGCGACTTCACGTCGCGATACTATCGGCTGCTTTCGGTGCCGCAGCGCCGCTGGGCGGGCGGTTTCGCCTGCTTGTGTTTTGCGTTGGTCGGCGCGCCCATGGCGATCTGCCTGCGCAACCGCGACTTTCTCACCAGTTTCTTCGTCTGTTTCTTGCCCATCCTGATCGTCTATTATCCGCTGATGATCGAGGGGGCCGATGCCGCCAAGAACGGCAATCTCCCCACGATTGCCGTTTGGGCCGGCAACATCATGCTCATGCTCTGCGGCGTCTGGTTGCTGCGCCGCGTGATCAGGTACTGAGCTTGACCCGCTTTGCCGCCGGCCACCTTCCGCTTAAGATAAGGGAATGAGCAGTTTCTACGACTACGACGTTCTGATCATCGGCGGCGGGCACGCGGGTACCGAGGCGGCCTTGGCGGCGGCCCGCATGGGGGCCAAAACGGCCTTGCTCACGACCAATCTTGATACTATTGGCCAAATGAGTTGCAATCCGGCTATCGGCGGCGTGGCCAAAGGTCAGATCGTGCGGGAAATCGACGCGCTCGGCGGGGCCATGGGCCGCGCCATCGACGCCACCGGAATCCAGTTCCGCATGCTCAACCGTAGCAAAGGGGCCGCTATGCACGGCCCGCGGGCACAGGCCGACAAGCGGGCCTACCAGATCGAAATCAAACGCCTTTGTGAAGAACAGCCGAACCTCAGCCTGCGGCAGGAAACCGTCGACGACGTCGTCACGCAAGGCCAAGGAACCACTCTCCGCATTGCCGGCGTTCGCGTGGCTGACGGCACCCTGTATCGGGCGGGCGCTGTCGTGCTCTGCGCAGGAACCTTCATGCGGGGCCTGATCCACGTCGGCCAGTCGCAATCGTCCGGCGGGCGCATGGGCGAGAGCGCGACGCACGGCGTCAGCGGGGCACTGCTGCGGCTGGGGTTCCAACTGGAGCGTTTCAAGACCGGCACGCCCATGCGCCTCAACGGCCGCACCATCGACGTCGACCAGACGCAACTCCAACTCGGCGATCATGATCCACAGCCCTTCTCTTTCCTCAACGACCGCATCGATTGCCAACAACTGCCCTGCTGGATCACGTTTACCACGCCCGAGGTTCACGAGCTGATCCGCGCCAAGCTGCACCAGGCGCCCATGTATACCGGGCAGATCCAATCGACTGGGCCGCGCTACTGCCCTTCGATCGAGACGAAAATCGTCCGTTTTGCCGAAAAAGACCGGCATCAATTGTTCCTCGAGCCGGAAGGGCGGCGGACCAGCGAAGTCTACGTCAACGGACTGTCCACAAGCCTGCCGCGCGAGGTCCAGGACGAGATGATCCGCATGATCCCGGGCCTGCGCCGGGCGGAGATCATGCGCTATGGCTATGCGATTGAATACGATTACGCCCCGCCCAATCAACTGAAGCTCTCGCTCGAGACCAAACGGGTTGCCGGGCTCTACTTTGCCGGACAGGTCAACGGCACGACGGGCTATGAAGAGGCCGGCGGCCAGGGCCTGCTGGCCGGCGCGAACGCCGTGCTGGGCCTCCAGGGAAAAGATCCCTTGATCTTGCGGCGCGAAGAAGCCTACCTGGGGGTCATGATCGATGATCTTGTGACCCGCGGAGTCGACGAGCCCTATCGCATGTTCACCAGTCGGGCCGAGTACCGCCTTTCGCTCCGCGGCGACAACGCCGATCGCCGCTTGACGCCCTGCGGCTATGCGCTGGGACTGGTCAGTGCCGATCGCTGGCAGCGATTGCAGCGAAAGCTTGACGAGATCGCCCGCGTGGAGCGGTTGATCGAGGAAAATCGTTTCGAAGGGCTGTCGTTGGCCCAACTGCTGCGGCGGACTGAGATCCAGTGGTCCGATCTGGCCGTCAGACTACCGGAACTGTACGACGTTCCCCCTGAAGTTGCCCAGCAGACGGTCTACGATGCAAAGTACGAAGGTTACCTTGTTCGCCAAGATGCGGACATTCAAAGACAGCAACGATTGGCAGCTCGCAAGATCCCCGCCACGCTCGATTTTGCCCGGGTCCTTCATCTTCGCGCTGAGGCCCGCGAAAAGTTCGAGCGTGTGCGGCCGATGGACTTGGCCCAGGCGGGCCGAATCAGTGGGATTACACCTGCGGATTTGGCAGTGTTGATGGTCCATTTGGAGGGTGGCGGCAGACCATAGTCAAATGGGTCCGTGCTGCCGGGAAAAGATGAAGGTGTACTGGCCTGCGCCAAAATCGGATGATGAGGCGGAAATCGTACGTCCAGTGACAGCCATCTCACCCGATTCGCCGATGCCAAAGACGAAGTCAGAAAAAAGTGCCTTTGGCGGCGTTTCTCCCGTCCTGGCCGCCGCGACAACCCGCCGTTTCGGGGCAGGCAGTGGTATGATTTGGTCACAGAAAAGGGCCTCTTGGCGTTTTTGCGTCGATTTTCTACGTCCACGGGTGTGTTCGGCTTTCCTTAAAGGTCGTTGATCGCACAGCGGAAACTGCGGGAAGACCAGGGCTTGACACTCTAACGATAGTTTTAGCACAGCCGAAGGCCATAGGCATTTCCTAGCCACTTTGTATCATTTTCTGGCGACTTTGTGCCATTTCCTAGCCACTTTGTGGCATTTTGTGCTGAATGTGTTCATGCGTACAGTATATAGGGGTTGGGCACACGCCATTTCTTGTAGCTATTTAAGTGCAGAGTCATAAAAATAATTAATTATCGGCACGGCAAGTGCTGCCGTTCGCCACCGTTGCCGGGCCGTAGGGCGGGTCGAGGCACGAGCCCCACGCGCCACGGGTTCCGCGCAGCCGCCGGCGCGGACGCTGACTTGGGCAAGTCGGCGCCGCGCACTACTAATGGCCCCCGGTTCGCTACGCCGGGGGCTGGTTAAATTGTCAAAGAGCAAATTCACGCGCAGAGTATTCAGCTCGGGCTGAATCGCTTCAGCGCGCTTTATACCTAATAATACGCAACGAGTCTCGCAACCATTTGTCTCGGGTTAAGACGATTTTCCTTAGTGTGGCCATGATCAAGCGCAGCGCAGTTCCGGCATCGGTGGCCGCGGCTTAGGGATGACCAATTCCGGCGTCAGGCGCGATCGCATCCCGAGGCAACGCCCTCCCACGGACTGTAGCGCGGGTGGCAAAGTCAGAAAAATCCGCCGGTTTTATCTTGCTCTCCTTTCGAAAGGACCCTTTGCAGGAAATCAGGAACGCTTAACAGCGTTTCTCGCTTGTGGTAGAATGGGCCGCAATGGCAACGGATAGAGCAGCACGCGAGTACATACTGGGCCCTCGCGGCGGGTCGGAAAGGAACACGGATTCTTATCGTTCAGCGGTTACCCATTGATCTTGCAAATACCTACAATTGGTGGATACCAGCCTTAGCCCCCGGCGGGACTTGCCGGTACAGGCTTTGTGGCCACTCAGTGCGGTCCAACGGAGAACTACATGTTAGGGCTACAACTGCGAGATGAGTTCAAAGGGCGGCGTCTGAAGGGCACGGCCATTGAACTCACGAACAAGAACAACACGGGCGCGACGCAGATCCCGGCGACGGATTTCCTCCGTATCACGTACCCGTCCGCCGACTTGCTGAAGACGCTTGAAGCGGCCGGTCCGAACCAAGGTCGCCCGATCACGCTCAAGGGCGAACGCGGCCAAGGCAAGTCGCACCTTATGGCTGCGCTCTACCATGCGCTCACCGATGTCACCGCCACGCAACAGTGGCTCGACCAATGGGCCGGTCTGCTTCCGAATTCCAAGATCGGCAGCATTCATTTGCGTGGTGGAATGCACGTCGTCAGCGAAAGCCTGCACCGGCAAAGATACAAGCATCTTTGGGACCTGCTTTTCGAGAAGCACCCCCACGGCGGCTACTGCCGCGGCAAGTGGGAAGGGCTGGGCACGAATAAGACCGACATTCCCAGCGACGAAATCCTCCTAGAGATGTTCCGGCACACGCCCACAGCCTTGATCCTCGACGAATTCCAGACGTGGTTCGACGGGCTGATCAGCACCAAGCAGTACCCCTTGCGGGTCTGGGCGTTCAACTTCGTCCAGATCCTCTCCGAAATCGCCAAAGAGCATCCCGATTTGCTGGTCCTCGTCGTCTCGGTGCGCAACGGGAACACCGACGCCTACCAGCAGATCCAGCGCGTGAACCCCGTCATCGTGGACTTCAAGGGACCAGGCGCCAAGAACGACCGGCTGCGCTTGATGCTGCATCGCCTCTTTGAGAACCGCCTCCAGGTGGGCAAAGGCCAGATCGCGGCGTTGATCAACGCGCATGTCACGGAGTACTTCCGTCTCAAGGACTCCCCCCCCCGGCGGAACACGATCGGTTGCGAAGTGAATTCCACGAGGCCTGGCCCTTCGCCCCACACCTCATGCAGTTGCTCGAAGACCAGGTCTTGATGGCCACCAACGCCCAGGAAACGCGCGATCTGATTCGCATTCTTGCCGATTTGTTCAAGCGATGCGGCGAGACGTCGGCGATCATCACCGCTGCTGATTTTCGGCTCGAAGACGAGGAAAGCGGCATCGCGGCGCTCTTGGATTCCGTCGCCAATCAGCATCACGCAAAACTTCGCGAGAAGGCCCTGCGAAACCTGGTCGCGGTGAAGGATGCGGTGGCCGGCACCGGCCATTGTATCCTTAAGGTAGCAATGAAGATCTTTTTCCACTAGGAGCGATAACATGACCTACGAGGGGCATATCGAGAACGGCGTCGTCGTCTTTGATCGGCCGGTTCCGTTGCCGGAGGGGACCGGCGTTCGCGTCGAACCGCTGCTGGCGGTTGAGCGACGGGAATCGCCGTCGCAGGAAGAGTTCTGGCGGAACCGAACGCTCGACGAGGTCGCCGCCGAACAAGGCGTGAAACCCATCACCGATTTGGACGAAGCGCTCGGGGGCTGGCCGGAAGACGAACTGGATGACGGATTCGAGCAGGCTGTCGCGTCATGGCGCGAGGCGGAATTGGAACAATCCCCATGAACGACACTGTGCTGCTGGATTCGGATGTGGCAAGCTTTTTATTCAAGAAGAGGCGGCGCGCGGCCTGATCAAAGTAGCACACCCAGAAGAGACGCCCCTTGTTGTCGATCCGTTTGCGGGCGGTGCGTCAATCCCCCTCAAAGCCCTGCGCCTCGGCTGTGATGCTTTCGCCAGTGACCTGGCGCGATAATTGAAGGAGACGTTCGATGTGCGACTTGAAGACCATTAGCTATCGTGGGGGAATCGTTCGCTTTACGATTCCGCAAAGCTGGAAAGAGGAGTACGAACCGGAGGGCGGGGCCACATTCTACGAGGACGCGCCGGATTCCGGCACGTTGCGTCTAAGCGTCCTAAGTTGTCATTCGAAAGGCGCGAAGACGTGCCAGCAAATGGTCTCCGGCCTCATCGCAGACGGAGGATATGAGACCTTGCAGGAGGGGTTGGCAATAAAGTCGCACGTAGACAGCGCGGAAGAGAAGGGCCATTGGCTGGAAGTCCACTATTGGGAGGTTGCCGTTCCCGTCAGTCCCGACCGTCTGCGCATGGCGATCTTCTCGTTCACGATTCTTGCGGCACACGCGGATGAAACAGACGCGCGGCACGATATCGAGCTACTCGATCGCTCGATCCGCGGGGCTGAATACTCGCGAAGCCAAGGTCTTCCGAGTGCTTGCGATGAACTCTTTCAAGAAGAGCTGAAAAAACGTGGGTTAGTTTTCTCGATCACACCGGAGTGGCATTATAAGATCGCAATCCAAGGCACGGACTACACGGTCAACTTGGAGAACATCCGTCGAAACTATGAACGGGACGACGATGCGGGAATCATCATCCGCTTCGTGGATAACGTACTTCGAATGCCTGAACCGACTCCCCCCACGTGGATGGAAGTCCAGCCCTATCTTCGCTTTTCCCTGGAACCGTCGAACTATGTCTCGGGTTTTGACGACGTACTCTTTGACCGGATTTCGGACGAGCTGTACAAAGTTTATGTGTACGCGCGCGCGGATGGCTCATGGATCTCGTGGGTGTATGAGTCCTGCATGAAAGCCTGGGGAGTTGATCGCGGGGAGGTTGTGCGGCAAGCCGATTCGAACATGCGAGATCTCGTATTGCAGGCGAAATGTGAATTCCAGGAGATCGATGGCGTCAAGTTGGGCATGTTGGCAATGCAAGAGACGACGTTCAAGGCGTCGCTGATCCTCTCTTCAGCGTTTCGAGACCTAGTGGCCGGCGTGATCGGTTGGCCCGTCTATGTTGTCGTGCCCTGCCGCGACTTCGCCTTTGTGATTTCCGCGACAGATCGCGATTTTCTGGGACGGCTCGGCCGAGTCGTTGTCGATCAATATCGCAAGTCCGGGCATCCGATCACCAAGGACGTTCTCGAGGTTTCCGATGACGGAATCAAGGCGATTGGCACCTATCCGGACGACCATGAGAAGGCATAACCACCTTCAAAGGTTCCGCTCACGCCCCGCACGCATAGCGAGAACGATCACGGCCAAGTGTCCGGCCCTGGTGGCGATGCAACGCATGGATGCTGTGAGGCGACGTGCGCGTGAGGCGTGGCACTTTCGCCTAGGACGGGACCCTAAGCATCAAGTGGTTTTTCAGCCGAGCCGCCTGCCGCCAAATAGTTCGTCTGCCAAGTCTAGCGGCTGACCGCCAACCTCGGCGAACGCGCGGACCATCCCGCCTCACGAAAGCCACATGTACTTTGCCCAAGAACCCTATTTTTAGGCATAAGCTCGTAGGGTGCCCATAGTCTACATGGCCGTGGAAAATGGGGGACGACGGTAGTCTGGAATCTTGGCAGTGCTTGGCAGAGGACATTTGGGAGTTTTACAAAGCGTTCTAAGCCGTTTTACTGTCGTAACTTAGGGAGTTCACATTCGTATTGACTAACTTGGGAAGATGGCTATAATTGCGTCCGTTGGCAAACTCGGTAATGTCGGCATTACTGGATAAAGTTGCCGATTAGCCCGGTTTTGAGACGTAAGGGCTTTGCGTACCCACCGAATTAGGGCCATGTACACGGAGGACTAGAGACCCCCAAATGCCTGCCGGCGGCGTGACGGGATCTCGCTGAAAGTGGCTGAGAGAAATACTCGGCTAAAGGGATGGTGAAGATGAAAACGGTTTTCACGACTGGAGAAGCGGCCAAGATTTGCAAAGTCAGTCAGCAGACGATAATCCGTTGTTTTGATTCCGGACAGCTCAAGGGCTTTCGCGTTCCCGGCAGTCGGTTCCGCCGCATCCCCCGCGACCAACTGTTCAGCTTCATGCGCGACAACGGCATCCCCACCGACGCCTTGGAGAGCGGCAAGCGGAAGGTCTTGATTGTGGATGACGACGCCGAACTGGTCGAGTTGATCAGCGACGTGCTGGAGCGGGACGGCCGCTTCGAAATCCGCACCGTGAACAACGGTTTCGATGCCGGCATGATGGTCAAGGAATATCACCCGGACCTGATCGTCCTGGACGTGATGCTCCCGGACATCAACGGCAAGGAAGTCTGCCAGCGGGTGCGTGCCGACCACAACATGGACGACGTGCGGATCATCTGCAT
>Ga0181520_10001120_pt1 | contig 56190 bp, 40 predicted proteins | sample PEATcosm2014_Bin_29_FD_132451 | JGI IMG/M metagenome (GOLD analysis project Ga0181520, IMG submission 132451) | Peatland microbial communities from MTU Mesocosm Facility, Houghton, MI, USA - PEATcosm2014_Bin02_30_metaG | ecosystem: Environmental > Terrestrial > Soil > Wetlands > Peat | place... | reverse complement strand
TTTTTTTTAATTTAATTAATCAATTTTTTTTATCAAAACCCCCCCTATTTATCACAAAAAATATAACATAACAATTTAAAATATAAAAAACAACCCTATCCCCCCCCCCGATAAACTATTACTTCGATTAAATTAAAAGACATGGACTTACCCCTGCATGCGGGTAAGCACGCCCTTTGCCAATCTGTTAAAAAAGAGAAGAAAAGAATTTTCATATAAATTGTTCAACTCCTTAACTAAATTACAATACTATAACTTGGGCAGTGGTTGTAAATATCAATTTCCACAAAGTTATTATTAAGATAAACGGCGCAAAATTGTGTAATGTTTCTTCCTAGCAATAATAGAGACGGGGAATGCCCCATCTTTACGATTGTCAACGCTGGAGAGAAATTAATTATTATAAACATTAAAGAATGCTCCAATTCATGATTCAAAAGTATATAATTTAAATTTTTAAATCTTCTGTTTTTTTTACCAGAGTTTTGGATTACATATTTAAGTCAGTCTGCCTATAACCCTTTGGCGCGGAATGGATTTTTATGAGTCCATTTTCATAGTATATCACTACTGGATTGTTAAATTTCTTAAAAATTCCCTTTGGGTGTCCCGATGCTTAAGACGTGAGAGTGTGCAGGATGGATTCATTAGTGATTCGAATGAATTCATGTAGATTGAATTTGCAAAAAGAGGAGTGAAATATTATCTTTACCATATATTTATTAATTACCCTGATTTTTGGCATTTCCATTACTATGTCATAAGCCGGGCAATTTACAAGACCTTGAAAAGGCTGATTAGCCTCCGGCTGAAGTTATTTAAGCGCCGGTTAAAATGTTTGAAACAATAGATTAAGGGCTCGTAGCTCAGTTGGTTAGAGCAGCTGACTCATAATCAGCGGGTCGGAGGTTCAAGTCCTTCCGAGCCCACGAGAAGACCCCCCAAAACAAAGCGTTTTGAGGGGTTATTTATATCTAACTCCCCATCTTTCATAACTAATTTCGTCAACTTTGTTCAATTCCTCTACCATTTGCAGAGATTAGGAGACAGAACAAAAGTAATGGGCATTAACCTAAAAATCCAATACATCATTACGGACGCGGGGCTGATTAAAAGTAGCTTTATAAAGCTGCCTCAGAATTAATATCTCACCTTACGTAGATTTAAATAACTACACTCTAAAGAGTATAGTTATTAATATTTATCCATATTTCAGGGAAAGCTGAAAAGCACACGAGCAATACTGCACGGCGGAAGCTTGAGCGCCGCCTTTTTACCATCAATGACAGACACCTTAAACTCACGCTGGTCAAACTTTCCACCGGTTTCGAGCGTGAGTGGAACCATGAGTTTAGCCGAGGCATTGACAGGTATGGGAAAGTTTTTCAGAGACAATTCCAAAATGCGATCACAGCCGGTGTTCCGGTTAACAACCGTGACAAATACTTGCCTGCCATTGGGAGTTATCGAAGCGCATAGGTCGATGTCGGCATCGGCAGCCACCCGGGTTGTTTTCAGCAAATGGTTTCCCTGGTGCGCGCTAAATAAGACGAAGACCTGTCCATCGGATTCAAGTTCGCAGGTTAATGGATAAACGTTGATGGCGCCTTCAGTGACAGGCTGGAAATAGCCCGTGAACACAAGATCCAACTGCGTTGCTTCGCGGCAAAACATATTGAGCATCCCTGCGGCGAATACGCCGCTGACAACGTCTGCCGGGCGGTCCCACATGACATTCCATTCGTAAAGAACAATACCAACGCGCTTCTTTCCGTAGTTTGCTTTATCCAATATCTGCCGATCCGATATTAAAAACGGCAGGATTTCCATTGTAGGCACCTTGACCATTTCATTCATACCTGCATTAAAAGGGCCATAATAGCCGTCCTGGATCAACTCCGGAAATGCGGGCGATTCTGCCATTTGTCTTAGTATCAATGCCTGCCAGACAGAATCGCGAAACGGCGCACAGCGAATGGGAGTAATACCGGGGTCTGCTTTCATCATTGCTTCGGTGAACCGGCTGCTCAATGCGGTGCAGACCTTTGGATCTTTATCCTTAACAAGGCTCAAGCCCCAGATTTCGTTTCCGATGAACCAATATCTGACCCGGTATGGTTCGGGGTAGCCTCTTCCGGCCCGGATTTTGCCCCATTGAGTTTCAGACCCGCCGTTGCAGTACTCAACCCAGGCAGCCGCTTCTTCAGGAGAACCTTCGCCATAACGTATGGTGATAACAGGCGCACAGTTCAACTCCCGACAGAGGGCTATATATTCATCTGTGCCAATCTCGTGATTGTCGTATCCATAACTATCGGGCAGCAATCCCACCCATTGCTCCGGCCCGATGGGAGGTCGTTTGTCGACTGGTAAAAGACCGTCCTTCCAGTAGTAATACTCGGAAAAACATCCACCGGGCCAGCGCAGACAGCCCGGCTTAATCTTCTTCAACAAATCTATCACGTCGCGGCGCATACCGTGGAAGTTGTCGGCAGGCATCAAGGAAATGGCGCCAATCCAGAGCGGACCTGTCGTTTTCAGGTGAATTTCGAACCGACAGTCCCTCACGGGCACGGGCGATACAAACTCACCGCTCCAGAGCTGCCAGTCACCGGATTTTGCTGTAGTTTCACCTGAGAAAACGGTATGGAAGCCCCACCTGTCCATGATTTGCAGTTGAAGTGTTTGGTTAGCGTTTGATTTCATCCAGACCCGGAAGGCATACTTCACATCTTTTCGGAATGCCAGCCAATCATGCTGCTGCCATATGCCGCAGTCTATACCCTTACTGTTTTCCAAACGCACTGAATGTTTGCCGGCATAAGCCACGCTGTCGTCAATCGATACGCCACTGCCGTTAAGCGTCGTCCATCCCATTGGCAGCCCGCCGTCAACGGCGGCAAATTTCCTGTTCGCAATCATCTCAGCACTAATGCCCTGCCAGACAGCTCTGCGTGTGTGTTCAAGATTCTGACCAAACAACATCGGTGAAATTACTCCGCCTTGATTTTTAGCGTCAATTGTTAGGCTAATTGTCCTGTTCTCAGGTATTTTTTTTGTTATTGACCGAGCATTTGAAGAAACAAGCAGACAGCAGCTCAGAATAATTAAAAGAAGCAGCGGTTTCATTTTATTTTCTTTTCATTAGTTATTACTTTCCTAAATATACATTTATAGAGCACCTCTAAAAACTAAATAAAAATAACGGAAAAAGCCAGGAACCCCAAATGAATTCATCCGAACTATTCATCATAATATGCAGGTAATATTGAATATTAAAAACCGAATCAATTATTTAATGGATGGATCAATATTCTCAAGAATTAGGCGAAAGCCTTAAAACCGGAGGCGGAGCGGAGATTCTCACAAAATGATGCCATTAGTAAAGTCCTTCCGAGCTCACCAAAAATAAACTCTATCGTGAACAAATCGAGGTTTTTTATTTTCTATCTTCTCACTTATTTCAATAATTTCATACACTTCATTAGATTTTATATAAATTTTTACTTTCTTATTAATTCCGAAATGCTCTAAAGTTAATATTAATTATCTCCGAAAGTTTAAATTATCTTAATTTTTTCTTCATTAGTCCAGTCTCAAATAAATATTGATATAACCGGCGACTGTATTATACTGTGATATATTATAAGGATAAAGCCTTAAATAATTATCAATCGGGGAACTATTTAACAGACACTTTATTTGATTTTACAGCAAATCTTTTGGATGTCAGAAACATATATTTAAACAGTATTACATTATTTTATATTACATCAACTTTTGAATTCTTTTAATTCTGGAATATATAGCATTGTATGCACCGATTTTATAAACGATTCATGCAGGATCACTAACCTGTTTTGGTCCGAGCCGGAAAACGCGTATAAACTCTCTCCGAAGTTAAGAGAATCGATATTTATCGATTAATAATTCAAAATTTGCCTAAAAACTAATAAAAACAAATAAATAAAGGATATAATTAGTTAAATAAAAAAAATTCGTAAATAAACAAAAATATATTGCAAGTAAACGAAAATATATTTATGTTTAAATTAATTAATTAAATATTCATTTATATGACCTATTTAATGCAGTACAGACAGCAAAAAATTCTTGAATTTATGGCAGGTAAAGAACATGTATCTGTTTCTGAATTAAGTAAATTATTGGAAGTTTCTGAAGTAACAATCAGAACCGATTTGAATATTTTGGGTAAGCTTGGAAAAATAGCAAGAACACACGGTGGAGCATATCTTACTGAAGAACGCTTAAAACAAGAATATACCTTTCAGACACGGAAAAGCCTTAATTTTTCAGACAAACAAAAAATCGGAGCACTTGCTTCGACTTTTGTAAATTCTTCGGATTGCATCTTACTTGATTCGAGCACGACGGTATTAGCTTTAGCGCATATAATAAAGAAGAAGAGTGAATTAAAGGATATTACTGTTATTCCAACAGGTATCTGGACTGCAATTGAATTGATGGATTGCAGCAATATAAATGTTTTACTCCCAGGCGGATATTTAAGACATACTACCGGTTCTATAACGGGACTCCCCACAAATGATTTTTTGCGAGATTTGCTTATTCATAAGGCTTTTCTTGGAGCATGGGGAATTTCTCACGAAGAGGGTTTAACTGATACACATTTACTTGAAATTGAATTAAAAAAATTTATAATATCAAGGTCCCGCGAAGTAATAGTTCTCGTCGACGGCAGTAAGTTCAGACAAATTGGTTTGTCGGCTTATGCTAATATTAACCAGATATCTAAAATAATTACCGATGCTTCTGCACCTGCGGAAGAGATTGAAAAATTAAGTAATGCAGGAGTTGAAGTTTTAATTGCGAATTAATAAAGGAATTTAAATTTAGGAGATCAATTTTTGGGTACTACAAATGAATGCGGATGTTCCAACCATCTCGCAAATTATTCTAATGAGGAATTAGTTAATCTTGTTGTAAAAGAAATTTACGATTTTCTTCAAACTAATTCAGAATCTAAAAAACTCACTGATCAAACGGGTCTTCAGTTCCCATTTATTCCACTTGGCATTTCAAATCGTCATATACATTTAACTGATGAAACATTTCATAAGCTTTTTGGTGATAACGCTGAATTTGAAGTTATGCGGCAGTTATATCAACCGGGAGAGTTTGCATCCAAGCATACATTAACTATTGTTGGTCCTAAACTGCGGAGTATTCCTAATGTAAGGATACTGGGTCCTCTAAGAAAATATGACCAGGTAGAAGTTTCGCTTACCGATGCGATATTTTTAGGTATTAACCCGCCGGTTGTAAATTCCGGTACGCTTGCTAATGCAGTACCATTAACATTAGTCGGTCCCAAAAGTTCTGTATATCTGAAAAAATGTGCAATTATAGCAAACCGTCATATACATATATCGGATAAAGATGCTGAAAAGCATGGGTTAAAAAACGGCGATTTATGTAAAGTAAAAATTCCCGGTGAAAAAAGCACTATCTTTGAGAATGTACTAATAAGAACAAATAAAAATTGGAAGCTTCAAATACATTTAGATACGGATGATGCAAATGCAGCAAATGTAAGAGAAGAAACTTTTGTCGAATTTATAGAAAAGCTGTAGAATTAACGAATGAAAATTGGAAAAGTAATAGGGAATGTGGTATCCAGCAGAAAAGAAGGAAATATAGCAGGTTTAAAAATTCTTGTAGTTAGTTATCTTGATGAGAATTTATCCGATACAAAGAAAACATCGGCTTGTATTGATACCATGAGCGCCGGCGCGGGTGATATTGTTTTGTTATGCAGTTCCTCATCGGCGAGAATGACAAAAATGACAAAGAAAACTGCGTCCGATAATACTATAGTGGGTATTATAGATTCAGTTTCTTCAGGCAATAAATATACTTATAAAAAAAACTGAACCGGCAGTAGATAAAATTGAAAATTAAAATAGAAAAGCTAATTGAAATAATAACAACCGAAGTAATTGCGGAGTTATCAAGACTTGGCGTGGAAATAGATTATAGTTCAATAATGGATAAGGAAATCAATTCAAATAAAAGCCGGAAAAAATTATGTGAAATAATTAATTTGGAAAATTATAAAACACCGGTCATTACAGAAAACAATCTTGAATCTCTTAGTCCGGATATTTTGGAAATTGAAATTCCGAGGGGAACAATAATTACCCCGGGTGCACGGGATATAATAAAGAAAAGGAATCTTAGAATAAGCAGTAATTATAAAACAAATTAAAAGGAGTTAAAAATGTCGCGAGTAGCATTAGGATTTGTTGAGACGCGTGGAAATACAGGCGCAATAAATGCAATAGATGCCATGCTTAAAACAGCAAATGTTGAATTTGTGAAGCGTATTGAAATTGGCGGAGCATACGTAACCGCAGTAGTACGCGGCGAAGTAGGAGCAGTTCGTTCATCAATTGAAGCCGGAGCAGAAGCTGCTGCAAAAGTTGGTGAATTAGTTAGTACTAATATCATTCCATCGGCGCATGAAGAAGTTTTTGAATTAATCGGTATAGAAAAATAGGAGGATAGAAAATGGTAGATGCATTAGGAATTATAGAGACAATTGGATTCACAGCAGCAATCCAGGCAGCAGACGCCGCAGTAAAATCTGCTAATATAAAACTAGGCAAATGGATAAAAGTAGGCGGTGGACGGGTATGCATAGTTATGCGCGGCGATGTTGCCGCTGTAAAAGCCGCTGTGGAAGCGGGCGTTCAGGCAGCATCAAATATCGGTAATGTTGCTTCGGAACTGGTTATACCGCGACCTGCGGATAAACTTATTCCAAAATTTCCGATTGAACCTTTAAAAGCAGAAAAAAAATCGACTAAATGATAGAGGATTATAGTGAATATAAATAATGATCAATTAGAAGATTTAGTTCAAAAAGTCGTTCGGCAGATAATTGCCCAAACAGAAAGTCCGGAAACGGCACAGGGTACTTCCAATAAGGGAGACTGGGGCGTATTTGATGATATGAATGATGCAATTGATGCTGCTTATGAAGCATTTCAATTGTATAAAGAACGTAGTCTTCAGTGCAGAAAAAAAATAACCGATGCGGTCAGGCAGATGGTTATGGACCATAAAGAAGAACTTGCGAAAATGACAGTAGAAGAAACCAGGATGGGGCGTGTTGAGCATAAAATTTCCAAGTTTATCAATGCAGCCAAGAACAGTCCCGGCGTAGAATATCTTCAACCGGAATCATGGTGCGGGAAAAACGGGCTTGCTTTGGATGTATATTCACCTTTTGGAGTTATCGGAAATATTACTCCAAGTACGCATCCGGGTCCAACAATGATAAACAATATAATCATCCAGCTTTGCGGAGGCAATACTATTGCATTTAATCCTCACCCATCCGCTAAAAAAGTAAATGCAAAAGTTATACAGCTTGCAAATAAGTACATGGTTGATGCAGGTGCTCCTAAAAATCTTGTTACCTGTGTTGCCCAGCCGACATTAGAGACAGCAAAAATACTGTTTGGACATGATAAAGTGTCGCTGCTATCGGTAACAGGCGGCCCGGTAATGGTTGATATGGCGCTGGGTTATCCTAAAAAAGTAGTGGCTGCCGGTCCGGGAAATCCGCCGGTACTTGTTGATGAAACGGCAGACTTAGCTATAGCAGCTGTTGAAATAACAGAAAGCGCGAGCTACGACAATAATATACTTTGTATTGCAGAAAAAGAAATTTTTGTTGTTGAATCCGTGTTTGATGCATTTATGAAGGAGATGGAAAAAGCAGGTAATGTTAGAATATCGACATCTCAGATGGATCAATTGGCTTCCAAGGCATTGCAGCTTTCAGGGAAGTATTGGTTAATCGGGCGTGATTATGTAGGAAGAAACGCAAACATACTTGCAAAAGCAATCGGTCTGGAAATTTCAGAAAAAGTACCATTACTATTTGGTGAAACAGATCGTTTTCATCCATGGGTAGTTGCTGAACAAATGACAAGTTGTATTCCGGTAGTTAAGGTAAAAGACTTTGAAGACGGGCTGCAGGCGTCATTAAAAGCTGAGCACGGATTTAAGCACACTGCAAGTATTTTTACTAGAGATATTGTGCGTGCAACAAGATATACCAGAGTGCTGGATTGCGATGTACATACAATAAACGGCGGTACATTACGCGGAAACGGCGGAGATCTTGGAGAAGGATATTTCTCTCATACAATAGCAACGCCGACGGGTGAAGGTATTTGTACGCCATTACATTTTGTTCGTAAGCGCCGGGTAATGACACACGGTGCATTGAGATTTGCATAATTAATATTTAAAATAAAAATAAGGAAAAATAAAATGGCTGTTAAAAATGCGATTGGAATTCTTGAGACAAAGGGATTTGCACCATTAATCCAAGGCGCCGATACGGCGATAAAAGCAGCAAATGTTGAATTAGTAGAATGGCGTCAGATTGGAAGCGGTTATGTTTCATTTATAGTTGAAGGCGATGTGGCTGCTGTTCGTTCTGCGATAGAAGCAGGCGCAGAAGCAGCATCAAAAATCGGCGAGGTGGTTTCGCAATTAATTATTCCGCGCCCGGTTGATGATTTAGATCAGACATTTAACAGATAGTTTGGATAAAAATGATTTTTGCAAAAGTAATAGGAACAATCGTTTCAACACAGAAGGATGAGAAGCTTAAGGGCAAGAAACTTCTTTTATGCAAAGAAGTAGATCATGAAGGTAAGCCTTTAAAATCATATCACGTGGCAGTTGACGCTGTTCAGGCAGGCGAAGGTAATTTTGTTCTTCTTTCTTACGGTTCTTCAGCCAGAATGACTGAAACAACCAAGGATGCTCCGATTGATGCGGTAGTTATTGCTATAATAGATGATGTACAGATATTACATACGGTTAAAAGTTAATTATGAAACTGGGAATAATTACCGGGGTTGTGTGGGCATCAAAGAAAGTGAAGGAATTAGATGGATGCAGAATGTTTATCCTTCAGCCTGTAGCAATAAATGGAAGTAAAACGGATTCCCCGCTAGTTGCGGCTGATCCAAAAAATATTGCGTCCGCCGGCGACAGGGTTGTCTATGTCACAAGCACTGATGCCGCCCAGGCTTTTGATTCCGGTTTTGCGCCTGTTAATGCAAGTATCGTTGCCTTAGTAGATGAGATAGCATAATGTTCTTAGCGCGTGTTGTAAATAAAGTAATCTCAAGCGAAAAGCACAGGGCTTATAATGGGAAGATTATGTTTGTGGTTCAACCGGTATTTCCAAACGGAAGAGCTGACGGCAGTGAATGGGTTGCTATTGATTATGTGGGGGCAGGAATTGGTGATATTGTAGTATGCGGCGGAGCCCCGGGTGTAGCAAAATCTGTGTTCAATGTTGAATTAGCTCCGATAAGGACATTAATTATGGCAATAGTTGATAAAGTTGACTTTAGAGATATTTAAATAAAAAGAATTTTGATGACATTAAAAGAAATTGAAAGTTTAGGAGTAATCGGCGCAGGAGGCGCAGGATTCCCCACGCATGTAAAACTGAATTCAAAGCCGGATACGATTATTTTGAATGCCGCCGAATGCGAGCCGCTTCTTCATAAAGATATGGAATTGCTGCATCATTATACTGATGATGTATTAAATGGTTTTAGAATTGTAATGCAAATTACGGGCGCTAAAGAAGGAATAATCGGCATTAAAAATAAACATCCTAAAGAGATAGAGCTACTGAATAAAAAGGCAAAAGATAATATAAAAGTAACGGTGATTGAAGATGTTTATCCCGCAGGCGACGAAGTAACTTTGATTTACATGACAACGCAAAGAGTTGTACAGCCCGGCGCATTACCGATCTCAGTCGGATGTATAGTTCAGAATGTTGAAACTTTATATAACATAGGAATTAATAAGCCCGTTGTGGATAAATTTATTTCAGTTGCAGGCGCTGTACAAGAACCGGCTACGATAAAGGTACCGGTAGGAACTACTTATGCAGAAGTGCTTTCAAACTTTAAAATTACAGCGCCTGATTATGTTGTCAGGTCAGGCGGCTTAATGATGGGCATTCTGGAAGATGATTTAAATAAAGTTGTTTCAAAACGTACAGGCGCTTTAATAGTGCTTCCGGCAGATCATCATTGTGTAACAATGTACCGGAGATTTGCAACCGAACATGATACCGATCGGATAGCAAAGGCAGGCTGTGATCAATGTTATTTCTGCACAGAATTTTGCCCGAGGTATTTATTGGGGCAGCCTGTCAGACCTGAAACGGCGATGCGAAACAGAATGTTCACACGCGAAGATTCGCCGATGATTTTCCCTGGAAATTTTTCATGCTGCGAATGTAACCTTTGCACAATGTATGCATGCCCTGAAGGTTTAGACCCCAGGGGCGCTACCGTAATAGAAAAACATTTATACCGGGATCAAAATTTAAAATGGACGGGGGGGGAAATTACGGTTCATCCATTATATGACTATAGAAAAGTACCTACTCAAAAGCTAATGCAAAGACTGGATGTTTTGATGTTCAAGGATGAAGGTCCGTTAAAGAACTTGAATATAAATCCTGACATTGTACGGGTACCTTTAGCCCAGCATATAGGATCTCCTGCTGAGGCAATTGTTAAAGAGGGGACTGTGGTGAAGAAATATGATTTAATAGGTAAATCTTCCGGCAAAGTATCAAGCAATGTTCATGCTTCAATAGACGGTGTTATTAAGAAAATATCAAAAGAAGAATTAATTATTCAGAGGAATTGATGGAAACAAGAAATGCAATCGGAGTAATTGAGCTTGCAAGTATTTATAAGGGATTTCAGGTTCAAGATGAAGTATTGAAGTCGTCAAATGTTGAAAAGTTAGTAGCGCGTACTATATGTTCGGGAAAGTATTTTATGGTAGTACGCGGAGATGTTGCAAATGTTGAAAATGCAATTAATGTGGCAAGGGAAGTAGGAGGTTTTTCAGTTATAAACCTTACAACAATACCGAATATAGATCCCCGGGTTTTTCCCGCGATAGCAGGAACGACTACAATACAGATAAATAGCAACAAGGAAGTGGGCGCGTTATTAATTATAGAAACATTTTCTGTTGTTTCCGCAATTAAAGCTGCAGACTATGCTGTTAAAGAAGCCGATTTAGACATTATAAGAGTTCATGTAGCTATGGCTGTCGGCGGAAAAGGGTTTGTGGTAATTGCCGGAGACATAGGCGCTTTGGAGGCTGCTGTAAAACCCGCTATTGAATATATTAAGCAAGACGGCATGCTGGCAGGCTATGTAATAATTAAAAATCCGCATAAAGAATTATTAAGAGAATTAATTTAAAACAGGAGAAAATAACAATGAATAATGAATGGGAACTAAAGAAACTAATTATTGAAATAGGGAAGAGAATTTGGACGCGCGGATATGTAGCTTCCAATGACGGCAACATAACCATAAAATTAAATAACGAAGAGCTGCTTACTACACCTCACGGAGTAAGTAAAGGATTTATGGATATGGACATGATAATTAAAGTTGACAAGCAAGGCAAAGTAATTTCGGGTAATTCGAAATTCAGCCCTTCAAGTGAGGTTAAGATGCATCTGGAAGTTTATAAAGAGCGACCTGATATTAAAGCAGTTGTGCATGCCCATCCTCCTTATGCAACAAGTTTTGCGGTAGCGGGAATACCGTTAAACAAGTGCGTGCTTCCTGAAGCAATTCTGGTTATCGGAGCCGTGCCGACAGCAAAGTACGGATTACCATCGACAATGGAAATCCCCGATTCAATCCGTGAATTTATTAAAAATTCCGATGCAATTTTATTAGCGAATCATGGATCTCTTACATTGGGAAGCGATCTTTTAGATGCTTATCATAAGTTGGAAACACTTGAGCACACTGCAAGCATAGTCTGGAAGGCTATACAGTTGGGGAATGTTAATGTACTGCCGGAATATGAAAAAGATCGTTTAATGGATTTACGCGATAAATTTGACTTACCTGGCCGGGTTGCAACATGCGATGCGACTCCAATGCCAAGTTCTACAAATTCGGCAGGAGAAAATTTACAAACTGGCAATATAAAAATTGATGAAAAAATGATTAGAGAAATTGCCGAAAAAGTAATTGCAAAAATCAAAAAAAATTAATACCTGATATTGAACTGAATAATGAAAATATTAATTGCAAACCCCGGGAGTACGTCTTATAAGTGTAAATTATATGACATGACCGATATGAAGGTTCTCTTCCAGGCATCGGTTGAAAGAATAGGCGATAAAGAAGAAGGGCTTTACTCCTATATTTTTGATAATAACGAGCGGACAGTATTAAAAAGAAAAATCCCGAACTATTATTCCGCAATTGAGCTGACTTTAGAGACATTAAAGACAAAATTTTTAATTGAAGATGTTTCTGCAATCGGATTTAAAACCGTGCATGCAAAAGGCGTGACCGGCTGCGTAGAGTTATCTGATAATGTAATTAAAGCAATGGAAGATTTTAGGCTGCTTGCCCCTGTTCATACTGATATATATATTACTGCAATTTCCGTCTTTAAAAAAATATTAAAGACAACACCGCTAATCGGATTGTTTGAGACCCATTTTCACAAAAATATTCCGCCGGAAGCTTATATGTATGGTATTCCGTACAAGTATTATGAAGAGTACGGGATTCGTAAATATGGATTTCACGGGGCATCACATAGATTTATCGGGTTAAGAGCAAGGGAATTATTTTCAGCCGATAAAGTAATTTCATGCCACCTGGGCGGGAGCTCATCAGTATGCGCTATTAAAGACGGGTGGTCAATAGATGTTTCGATGGGAATGAGCCCGCAAAGCGGATTGCTGAATGCAAAAAGAGTCGGTGATTTTGATTCATTTGCTTTGCTGTATTTAATGGAAAAAGAAAAACTTTCGATAAGAGAAGCCGGAAATATATTAATGTCTCAAAGCGGGATATATGGTATATCATGTTTCAGCGGAGATTTTAGAGATATTGAAGAAGAAATGAAAAAGGGGAATAAAAAAGCGAAACTTGCATTTAAGACTTATGCGTATTATGTAAAAAGGTATATAGGTGAATATCTTGCTGTGTTAAACAGTGCCGACTGCATTGTATTTACAGCTGGTGCCGGACAAAATTCTCCTGCTCTACGTAAAGAAATATTATCAGACATGGAAAATCTGGGCATTTTACTTGACGAAGAAAAGAATATTACCAACCCAAAAGAAGGAGTAATCTCTGCCGACGAATCTAAAATCAAAATTGCAATTATCCCTACAAACGAAGAATATATTGTGGCTAAAGAAGTTCAAAAATTTTTAGAAACTAATTAACCGGTTTATACAAACAAATTATAGAAAAAAAATGACGCAAGAAAAAAAATTCATAGGTTTTGATTTGGGAGCTGAAAGCGGCCGCTGCATAGTTTCCATTCTAAAAGATCAACAGATAACTTTGAACGAAGTTCATCGTTTCACAACTCATAATATAAAATATGAAAGTGGATTTCATTGGGATATTTTAGCAATATATGAGGAAATTATTGAAGGGTTAAAAAAAGCTAAAAAAGCTTATGGCAAAGATTTCAATGGTATCGGGGTTGATACATGGGGTGTTGACTATGTTCTAATTGACTCACAGGATAGAATAATGGGGTATCCATATCATTACCGCGACGATCGTACTGATAATATAATGGATGAGGCATTTAAAATTGTCAGTAAAGAAAATCTTTACAACCAAGTAGGTATTCAGTTTGCTCAATTTAATACTTTGTTTCAGCTTCTTGCAGAAAAGAAAAGGAGATTGAACTTTCTTAATTTCAGTGATAAAATGTTATTAATGCCGGACTTTCTAAATTTTTTATTATCAGGTAAAAAGAAAGCGGAATTTTCAATTGCTTCAACTACAAGTCTTGTTGATCCAATAACAAGAGATTGGTCATGGAAATTAATTGATAAATTCGGTTTTCCAAGAAAAATCTTTCCGGAAGTAATTGAGCCGGGAACAAAACTGGGAACATTACTGCCATCAATAGCTAAAGTGACGGGAATTAGCCCTGATACTCCAATAATTGCGAGTACCGGGCATGATACAGCATCGGCTGTAGTTTCAGTTCCTGCTCAAGGGAATAATTGGGCATTTTTAAGTTCCGGCACATGGTCATTAATGGGTATTGAACTAAACCATCCTTCACTTACAGCTCAGGCGATGAAATATAATTTTACAAATGAGGGCGGTGTTGAAGGTACAACACGGTTTCTTAAAAACATAATAGGGCTTTGGCCGATTCAGGAATGCAGGAGATATTGGCTTGAAAAAGGAAATGAATACACGTATGCGGAATTGAAGGGGTATGCAAAAGAGGAAGGATTTGTAAAAGCCTGGGTAGATTTGAATGATCCGAGGTTTTATAAAGCAGGCGAAATGCCTGAAAAGATAATTGCTTATTTGAATGAAACCGGTCAGACAGTAAAAGCTAATGTCGGATTTATAATAGCCGTTGTACTTGAAAGCCTGGCATTTTCTTATAGAAATGTAATAAAGGAAATCGAAGAAGTTACAGGAAGTAAAATTTCAGAGCTGCATGCCGTCGGCGGAGGAATACAAAATGAGCTATTAACTCAATTGACTGCGGATGCACTAGGCAGTGTGGTCTTTGCCGGTCCTATTGAAGGGACGATAGTAGGCAATATCGGCGTCCAAGCAATAGCTTCAGGCGCAGTACCTAATCTTAAAGTATGGCGTGAAATAGTTGCTAATTCATTTGAAATAAAAAAATATGAACCATTAAATACAAACTATTTCAATGAAAACGAAAAAAACTTTAAGAGCATACTTAAATAAATTTTGAAATAAAAAAAAGAAGTTGTTATGCCTGAACATATAACAGATAATTTGACGGAACATTTCATCAGAGCTGCTGAAGAAGCGGCTGCGACTGTTGAAAAAGTTAAGAGGGATGCAGTCGCATTAAATGACTGTCTTCTTGCAGCCACTTCAGATGATGAATTAGTATTGTTTGCTCAACCTGACGACCTGGATGAACAATTATTTCTTAAATTCAGGTCAAATGCGAAAATAATAGTTAATCCGACAAATGAGCAACTAAAAACAATAAAAACAGGAATAACAGGTGCGTTTTGTGCAGTGGCAAGCACCGGGTCAGTATGTGTAGCAATAACGAAAAATCTTTCGAGCCCTATAAGCATGCTTACAAGAAAGCATATTGTTATTGTTGATGTTAATACAATAGTACCAATGCCGCGTGATGTTTTTTCGGAAGAATATGCAGGGGGAAAAGGATTGAAGCGCAGTTTCTCATTTATTACGGGACCAAGCGCTACTGCGGATATGGGACCATTAGTACGAGGAGTTCACGGACCGGGTAAATTACATATAATAATTATGGAACAGGCAGATGGAAAATATTAACGATTATAAAATCCATCCAAGGGAAGTCGCGGATAAATCTTCCAAAGAATCTCTTAAAAAAGCAATAAAATTAGCGCTTGACGTAGAGAGCGATGCAATCCGGCTTAACACCCAGACATTTAATAACAACAAATATAAAAGCATTCAGAAATTATATGATTATGAACAGCTAAAGGATCGGGCACGCCAAATAAAGGAAGATGCAATTGAAAACTTACCCGTACTAATTAATAAAGTGATCGAAGTAGTGGAAGCACGCGGGGGCAAGGTATTTTGTGCTAATTCAAAAAGTGAAGCTGTAGAATACATTAAGAATATATGTCTGCTGCATAAGGCAAAACTTATAGTAAAATCAAAATCAATTACATCTGAAGAAATTGAGTTAAATACAACTCTGGAAAATGCAGGTATTGAGGTTGCCGAGACGGATTTAGCTGAATTTATATTGCAGGTATCAAAAGAGCAACCGTCGCATATTGTTACCCCGGCAATCCATCGAAGCCGAGCGGCAATATCAGAATTATTTAAAAGATATTTTAAAACCGACAAGTTATTAGAAACGGGTGAAGAATTAACTGAATTTGCAAGGGACATTCTAAGGCAGAAATTTCTTTCGGCTGATATTGGAATCAGCGGCGCCAATTTAATAGCAGCTGATGAAGGAAGCGTTTTATTAGTCGAAAGCGAAGGGAACATACGTCTTACTACTCAACTGCCTGCAGTACATATTGCAATTGCAGGGATTGAGAAAATAATTCCGTCTAAAAAATATTTCGGTACATTCATAGAGCTATTAGCTGCAAGCGGTACAGGACAGCCGCTTACATCATATACAAATATTTTAGAACCGCCGATTGATTTACCGATACTTAACCTGAACGGCCGCGAAGATAAGCAGCGAGAATTTCATTTAGTTCTTATTGATAACGGACGCATGAAGATGCGTGCCGACAAAGAATTGAAGGAAGCTTTGTATTGTATAAGGTGCAGCGCCTGTATGAACTCATGTGCAAATTTCCAGGCAGTAGGAGGTCATGCTTTTGGAGGTGAGTGTTATTCCGGAGGTATCGGCGGGGCATGGACAATTGGTACGAGCGGCAGCTTAGAAAAAGGCAGATTTGCGGAACTTTGTTCAGGATGTACGCGATGTATCCCAAATTGCCCTGTACGTATCGATATTCCTAGACTAAACACAACAATTAAGAGTCGTTTAATAAAAGAAGGGAAAACTTCATCTCTGCCAAAATACTTTTTCGGTAATTTTTCATTACTTGGTAAAATTACATCTCTTGCGCCGGGAATTTCAAACCGGTTAAGCAGTCTTCCATTTAGCAGAAGGCTCATGGAAAATATTGTCGGTTTTGATAAGCGTCGCCCCTTGCCGGAATTTGCAAAAAAAACATTAGTTAAACAATTTAAAGAATACCGGAAGGAAAGCTTTTTAAAGAATAAGATTGACTGGAGTAATACGGATACAATTTTGTTTGCCGATGTTTTTACAAATTACAATAATCCGCATGTCGGGATGGCTGTAGTACGGGTATTTGAAAAACTCGGAATACCAATAATGTTAAGCAAGGTATATGATGACGGCAGGGCTTCTCAATCTCAAGGTTTAGTTGAATTAACTGCAAAACGGGCTGTTAAACTTGCTTCCTATCTCGAAAAATTTGTTAATGAAGGCAAAGACATAATTGTGGCGGAGCCAAGTGTATTGGCTTCCTTTAGAAGCGATTACAAGAAAATAATTAAAAATGAACAGTTATCTGCAAAATTAGCGGAACATACGTATGACCCTATTGAGTACCTGAATTTGCTAATTAAAAGAGGAAAATTAGAGCAGGTTTTGCGACCTGACCTGTTTGCCCATTCAGGTAAACAAATATTTTATCATGGTCATTGTCAGATGAAAACAATTGGAGCGGGTAATGCTGCCCCGGAGTTTTTTTGCAGGTTAGGTTTTCATGTAAATGTTTCCACAGTTGAATGCTGCGGAATGGCGGGTAGTTTCGGCTACAAAAAAGAATATTATGATTTAAGTAAGAATGTTGGACGGGATTTAATCAGGCAGATAATAAATTCAGATTCATTCAATGAAAGGACTATTATACTTGCAAGCGGCACTTCATGCCGTGAACAAATAGGGGACGAATTAAAAAATACCATTTACCATCCGGTAGAATTCTTAGAAATAATATTAGAAAACGGTATTGATAATAAATAAAATGCTGAGTACATCAATGTGGATAAATATTGTGTGAGAACTGCCCACGTATAATCGAATCACGTGTAGCATACGACAGCAGTAATGTCTATTTCTATGTCAAAACCGATTCGTCATTAACACCTTATACAGATATGAACTGGATGTTATTATTTATTGATTCCGATATAAACAAGGCTACCGGGTGGGAAGGTTACGATTATGCCGTAAATCTGAATGTCAAATCTGATTCAGTGACGACTTTAGCAGTATGGAATGGGCAGGATTCTTCCTGGGATAAAATTGCTGATATACATTATAGATATAATAGAAATCAAATGGAAATTATGGTACCGCGTAATTTGATTAATCAAACAGGGAAAGATATTTCATTTGACTTTCATTGGGCAGATAATATTCAGAAGTTAAATGATATTAATGAATTTTTTATTAACGGAGATTCAGCGCCTGATCGTCGTTTTAACTATCACTTTACTACGGTTGGAACACCTAATTAGCCAACACTTTATAAAAACAGTTAGTTAGTAAAAAGATTTAAAAACTTATCGGTAATATTTGGGGAATAATCCTGAAGGAGTGGAAAGGAGCAGGAAAAAAGACAATTCATAATAATGATAATATGCTTAGTTGAACTAATACTATCTACATTTGTAATCAAATTTTAATCAAGCAATTACAAACAATAATGCAAGACAAGAAAGCAGTATGGCTAGTGCATAGCAAACTGCATGAACTATATTTTAGCTGAAAACGAAACTCCATTTATTTTAACCGCTGTTAAAAATGGAAAATCCAATTTACCTGGCTCATTTAGTCTGTCACAAAACTATCCTAATCCATTTAATCCAACGACAATGATACAATACAGCGTTCCTAAAAGCGGTCTTGTAACTCTTAAAATATATAATATGTTTGGTCAGGAAGTTGCTGCTATAGTTAATCAACAACAGGCAGGAAACTATAATGTAAAATTCAATGCTACCCGTTTAGCATCAGGAGTTTATATGTATAGAATCCGGGTATCCACCACTTCGGGGCAATCCGGTAGTTTTACTTCAACAAAGAAAACGATGCTTGTAAAATAATTCTTTAAGCATTGTTATTTGAAAAGGAGTTAGGCTATTAATACATTTGATTTGTATAAATTATTCTTTACAATACAGATTGCTTAGTATAACCATTAAAAAGAAATAATTTGTTCAATATTTAAGGGTAGTTCTAATTTTTCTAAGAATTTCATATTTAAAAGATCTCCTTAAGTTTGATTTATTTCTTTGAACATATTATGAACTGCCCTTTAATTATAATAGGAATATTCATGCAAGCTAAAATTTCTCTCATTTTGTTAATATTTACATTAAATTTTTATTTTAGATTAAATGCTCAGCAGACAGAATTAACGGCAGATAATGGAGTTCTAAAAGTTAAATTAGATTTGACCAGGGGCGGAGCTATAAGTTATGTCTCTCTATCGGGAAACAGCAGAAGCTTGATTAATGTTCACGATGAAGGAAGATATATCCAGCAGTCGTATTATGCCGGTAATTCAATTGACCGTAAAGTTGAAGGTCAGAATCCTGCATGGTCGCCTTGGAGTTGGAACCCCATCCAGGTAGGTGATAGTTATAATAACCGCGCTAAAATTCTCGCCTATCAACAAAACGGTGATACACTATATACTAAATGCGTACCAATGTTGTGGGATATGAATAATAAGCCTGCCGAAGCAGTTATGGAACAATGGACTGTCCTAAAAGGAAATGTTTTAGTAGTACATAATAAACTCAAATGCCACAGAACAGATATTATTTATGGCGAAAATATTTCGGAAGACCAGGAACTTCCAGCTGTATATCCGATATCGGCATTAAAAAACTTATATACTTATTTAGGCAATGCCCCTTTTACAAATGATTCTGTCAATAATCCTTCCATTGTAAATTTATCAAGCGGATTCTGGGGGCGGTATCCTAATGTTAGCGAGCATTGGATGGCTTTTGTTGATAGTACAAATTGGGGCATAGGTGTCTATAATTTAAATTCTACTTACTTTTTAGCTGGAATGGCTGGCGCTCCTGGGGGTGAAGAACAAGACGGTTCTACATCCTATATTGCGCCCACTCAAAAAGCAGCATTGAATAAAAATAGTGTTTATGAATATGATTATGTTTTGATTGTGGGTACTGTGAAAGAGATAAGACAATTTGTTTATCAGGTCGGTCAGTAGATGTTGCTTTTGATATAAATCGGGATGTCTCCACAAGTTTAAAGGAACAAAACTTAGCGCTGGGTCTTAAATGAATTATAAAAACAATAAAATATAGGACTAAAATTTTTTGAGATTTAAAGCATTTTTAAACATACAGTGATTAAATAAAATGTTTAGCAAAAAATGGCGGAATGAAGAATTTTTAGAAATAATATTAGAAGACAGCAATAATTCTCTGTAAGAATTATTTATTAAAAAGTTAAAAATTATCTTGACACTCTTAAAAAAGTAAAGTAATTTACTTAAAGGATTTCGCAATCCTTTAAGTTTGTAATAAATAGTAACTACATGGAAAGCAACAATTAATAAAATGTAACTTACGAGGCGGAGCTTTGGTTAAATGAAAAATTTAAAGGATTACAAAAGGTATTAAGTTACATCCACATTGATTTATTTAAAGAAAAAAACTAAATGTATTGTCAAATACGGCTTAATAAATTACCAAGATATATTTCCCTTTTATTAATATGCATTGCCGGCATTACTGATATGAAAGTAAGTGCGCAGTCAAATGCAAATGACATTTACATTGGTGTGTCATATTATCCTAAAATATCAGGAGATCAAATTGACTCCGACATTAAAAGGATGAGGGAAATTGGTATCTCTCAAGTTAGGTTTGGCGAATTTAATTGGATCAGCATGGAGCCGCAAGAGGGAAAATATGATTTTGATTGGCTTGAGAATGCTATAGATAAGTTTACGAATGCAGGGATAGCTGTAGAATTATGTACACCGACAGGCGCACCGCCAATTTGGCTTGAAGAAAAACATCCTGAAATTCTACCTGTTAATAATCTGGGATTGGTAGTAGGACACGGGGGGCGAAGACAATATTGCCCTAATTCAAAGGTATATCAGGAATATTGCAAAAAGATAGTTGAAAAATTGGGACAAAAGTTTGGCAGGCATAATGGTATAATTGCCTGGCAGATTGATAACGAATTTTGGGGCGACTGTTATTGCAACAATACTTTGTTAGAATTTCATAAATGGCTTAAAAGTAATTACGGCACAATTGAAAATTTAAATAAACTTTGGTGTACCGTGCTTTGGAGTCAGGAATATCAATCGTTTGAACAAATTCCATTGCCAAATCCGAACAAAGTTGCAGCCGGTCATCATCCTTCACTTATTTTGGCATACCGCCGTTTTATGAGTGACAGTTATAAGTCTTTTTGTAATGAGCAAGTAAAAACGTTAAGAAAATATACAAATGTTCCAATAACAACAAACGGTCACAATCCTTTATATCAGGAAATTGATTATGCCGATCTATTTAAAAATTTAGATATTGTTTGTACAGATAGTTATGCACCTGCAACGAAATTATATCGATATGGATTTGAAGCAGATTGGATGCGCGGACTTGGAAAACCTTTTTGGCTGGCTGAAACGGCTGTAAGCTTAACCGGCGGTTCATCAGTTTCAAATGATGGTGTTTTTGCACAATCAAAAGGGGCTCTTAGAGCTAAGATGTGGCTAAATTATGCACTTGGCGCTAAATTAGTTAGCTTTTGGCTATGGCAGCAGCATTGGGCAGGGCAAGAATTGGAAAGTGGAAGTATAATTTATCCTTGGGGTGATGAGTGTGCAAATACTCCTGAAATTAAACAAGTAGCGAAAGAATTGGATCATTATGGAGAGTGGATCCGGACAACAAAACCAAAACCGGCGGTTGCGGCATTATTTTATGAAATTCCAATGCAATGGATTTTTGAAGCAACTCCGATTGCAGAAGGATTTCAATATGATGCGGCAATATCTTTATATTACAAAATGTTGATAGATGCAGGAGTTAACAGAGATATTATTATGGGTGATGCAAATTTGAACAGTTACAAATTTGTTTTTTCGCCCTATAAGCCGGCATTTGAAAATGATCAGTTGAAAAAGTTAGAGAACTTTGTTGAAAACGGAGGAACCTGGATACTTGGACCTTTGTCGGCTTGCAGAACATTAGAGGCAACTTCACATAGGGATGCTTGTTATAGCTCCGAACTGGAAAATTGGCTGGGAATACACGTCCGCCATAGACTGCCCCCTCTTGATGTTACACGTATTATAATGGATTTAGACACTGTGAAATGCAGTTATTGGTGTGATGCTTATGAATTACGTAAGGACAATAAAATAATTGCAAGATATACCGGAGGAGCATTAGATGGGATGCCGGCAATTGTTGAATGTAAAATCGGAAAAGGACGTGTAATTGTAATGGGAACTAAGCCGGATGATTCCTGGTTAATTAATTTTGTTAAAAAGATAATGGATAAGGAATCCTGCACTTCCGATCCGGGTGTATTTGTAAATGAAAGGGTAGATGAAAAAAATAAACCGGCAGGAATAATTGCCGTAAATACTAATCAATGGAAAGCAAAGTACATTTATAAAGGCGAGACTCATATGCTTGAAAGCTATGGCGTAGATATCTTTTCACCCCAACAAAATAATTTAACAAATCCTCAAAAATGATTCAATCTTGTTATTGGTTTTATAAAAGAGTAAATTTTAATAGGGTCTATAATATTTTTTATTTAAATAATGAATACAGTCAGACATTTTAGAAAAAAATTAACACTCAAAGATATAGCCAAAATCCTTTCCGTGACACCTGCAACGGTTTCTAAAGCATTGCGGGATAGTGATGATATTTCTACGGAGATGAAGAAAAAAGTAAAAAAAATTACAGAGAAATTAGGTTACCGTCCAAATTTACTTGCAAGATCTCTAATAAATAATAGAAGTAAAATATTAGGTTGTTTGATTCCTGATTTGCGTATTTCATTTTTCTCGGAAGCAGTCAGGGGTATGTATGAAGAAGCAAGCCGTAAGGGTTATGAAATTATTTTAATGGTACATGACGAGAGTAAAGAAAAAGAAAGAAGGAAATTAGAATTTTTATCGGATTTACATACGGACGGGATATTGCTAAATGCCGCAGGCGGTAAAGCTAATTATCCATTATATCAAAAATTAGCCGAAGAGGGAATTAAATTTGTTTGCTGGGATAGGAAACTTGATGGTTTAGGCTTCAAATCGATTGCAATAGATGATAAAAAAGCGGCTTATGATTTGACTACTAAAATAATCAATCAGGGAAGATCGAATATACTTTTTTTAGGGCCTCATGTTGGAATTGCCGTTGCAAAAGACAGGTTTGAAGGATACAAATTGGCATTAAAAGAACATGGGATCCCGTTTAATCCTGCTTTAGTTGTCGAAACTTTTCGAAACTTTTCCGATAGTTATCAGAAAATGAGTTCCTTCCTTGATAAAAAAAATAATATAAATGGAGTAGTAAGCGTGGGGGGATTAATTACATATGGTGCGGGGAAAGCAATTTTAGATCATATGTACTCTATCCCTGATGACATAATGATAGGAGAATTTGGCGATAATGATGTTGTTGCAAGATTAAAGGTCCGGTTTTATACTGTTAATCAAAACCCATATAAGCTTGGTAAAGCTTCGGTTGATCTGCTAATAAAAATGATAGAAACGGACAAAAGTGAAAATTATTTTCACGATATTATAATTGAATCAGAAATTCTTGAAAGATAACGATTAAATTACATTCATACCCTCGTGAATTTAAAGTGGGCTCTCATCATTTGTTTTTTTTATTTTTACTACTTAAGAGAAAAATGCCGTTGCTAATCTTAATAGGACAATTTGAATAAGTTGAGCAGCGCTTATTATAAAATTGCCGATTCAAAACTTAGACTGTGCAAGAATTATTATGTCTTATCTTTATTCACCTGCCTTAAAGAATGGTAATCCTGCGATACATTGATGGACTTCAGCAGTAGTTGTGCTTATAGGTAATGAGCTTTTTTAAGGACACTGATTTATTTGTAATCTACAGAACGATCGAATACCCTAAATTAAAATCTTGAACTAAAATATTAATAGAATTATAATATGAAAAAAACACCAAATTACAAATTAATTCTTTTTCTATTTTGTTTATTTATAAATTCGATAATATCCGGCAGCACTACAAAAAGTGATATAAAGGCAACCTACCTTCGCTGCGAATATAAAGAAAATCCAGTCATTGACGCTTTAAAGCCAAGGCTAAGCTGGATACTAAACTCAAATCAAAGAGGACAAGTTCAATCAGCCTATAGGATAATTGTTGCGTCCTCCTTAGAAAAACTTGACGAAATTAAAGCAGATTTATGGGACTCTAAAAAAGTTTTAAGCGGCAATACTTACCAGATTGAATATGAGGGGCAAACATTACATTCACGTCAAATTTGTTTTTGGAAAATAATGAGCTGGGATAAAAACGGCAATCCGGGCATATGGAGTGAACCTGCAAAATGGGAGATGGGACTTTTGAATGATAGTGATTGGAAAGGTGAATGGATAGGTATGAATTTGAATAATCTTGGGAAGGGAAAAGTTTATAATCTGCCTCCGGCGCCGTATTTAAGGAAAAATGTAGTTATAAATAATAAAGTAAAAAAAGCAAGACTATATATTACGGCAAAAGGATTGTACCAGTTTTTTATAAATGGTAAAAAAATCGGAAATGATTATTTAAAACCCGGCTGGACAGATTATAATAAACGATTGTATTATCAGACTTATGATATAACCGGAGAAATTAAAAAGGGGAATAATGCTTTTGGAGCAATATTATCTTACGGATGGTATGCCGGATATGTAGGTTATGCTTTGCTTGTAAATAATTCACAAGTGAAAAACTTTTACGGTGATGTGCCTGTTTTAATGGCACAGGTTGAAGTTGAATATACTGACGGCAGTACTGAAAAATTTGTTACTGATTATTTATGGAAAGCCGGTTATGGTCCTATTGTTGAATCAGATATACTGAACGGGGAAACTTATGACGCGCAAAAAGAATTTAATGATTGGGATAAAAGCGGGTTTGATGACTCAGGATGGAAGCAGGTAGAAACATTTAGAAAGACAGATTGCAAACTGGAATGTTCTCCCGGTAACCCTGTAGTAATTACAGAGACTATAAAGCCTAAATCTATTATTTTAATTAAAGGCAAGTACATATTTGACATGGGTCAAAATTTTGCCGGAGTAATTAAATTAAAAACTAAAGGAAACAAAGGTGATACCCTTGTTATCCGGTATGGTGAAATGCTTTATCCTGATAGCAGCTTACTGACTGAAAACCTTCGGATGGCAAGAGCTACAGATACTTATATTATTAAGGGTAATCCAAAAGGTGAGGAATGGACTCCCGATTTTACATATCATGGATTTAGATATGTAGAAATAAGCGGTTTGAAAAAGAAGCCAGTGCTTAGTGTGGTTACCGGACTGGTGCTGGGATCAAATACGCCTATTTCCGGTTCTTTTAACTGTAGTGATAAAATGGTAAATCAGTTATATCATAATATTACCTGGACACAGCGTTCCAATTTCATGGATATTCCAACCGATTGTCCTCAGAGAGATGAACGTCTTGGCTGGACCGGTGATGCACAAGTTTATGTAAGCTCTGCAGTATTAAATATGGATATTGCAGCTTTTTATTCAAAGTGGTTGGTAGATTTAAATGATTCTCAACTGCCTAATGGAGCATATCCTGACTTTGCGCCATTTGTCCGGTTACGTTCTTCAGACAGTTATTCGCCAGGTTGGATGGAATCCGGTATCATTTGTTCGTATGCAATTTTTAAGGCTTACAATGATACAAGAATAATTGAAAAGTTCTGGTCTAATTTCACAAAGTTCATGAAATTTTTAGAAGAAAAGAGCGGGGAACAATATTTTTTTAAAGAACGATCATTTGATGATCTTGATCCCAAAGGCGGATATAGCGACTGGCTTTCTATAGGGAAGAAAACTTCACCGGATATGCTTGCCACCATGTATTTCGGCTATTGTGCGTCTTTAATGTCTGAAATGGCAAAGGCAATAAATAAAGATGATGATTCAAAATATTATGCGGAAGTATTCAGCAAAGTGAAAGATGCTTTCCTTAAACATTATGTATCTTCTGACGGAAGATTAATATGTGATGAGAATATTTATGGAGACGGGAACGGATATGTTGACGGCGACCGCGGGTTTACAGGCAATACACAGACCGCTTATGCAAATGCGATTTATATGAAAATGCTTCCCGACAGTCTTATTCCTATAGCCGGGAAATATCTCAATCAATTGATTGAAAATAATAAAAATTATCTTGCAACCGGTTTCCTGGGAGTAAAGCCTTTGCTGCCTGCATTATCTGCAACAAATCATACTGAAACTGCATATCAATTATTATTGAATAAAGGTTACCCTTCATGGGGCTATGAAATTGAAAATGGCGCTACTACTATTTGGGAAAGATGGAATAGCTTTACAAAAGGAAAAGGCTTTGAAAGTGCAGGAATGAATTCATTTAATCATTATTCTTTTGGTTCTGTTTGCGAATGGATGTTCAGTGATATGGCAGGGATAAAAACGGACGGCGCTGCATATAAGAATATAATTATTAAACCTGAAATTCCCGCAGACAAAATTTTATTTACAAATGCTTCTTTAATTTCTATGAATGGCAAAATAGTATCTTCGTGGAAAGTTGAAGGGAAAAAACTAGTAATAAATGTTACTATACCTGTTAATTCCAATGCAGTAATTTATATCCCGACTATTGACCGGAATTCTATAAAAGAGGGCAGCTCCAATATAAATAAATTATCGGGAGCAGAAATTGCAAAATTTGAGAATGGTTATTTACCGGTAAAGGTTGGTTCCGGTATATATAAATTTGAATCTGCAATAAAGGAGTAATTGAAGTTAGTAATTTAACCGACTTTTATTAAGCTTTTCAATATGGGTTCAAAGCTCGGTTAATATTACACTGATTGCTTCAACTTCCGCGTATTTACTTCATCTAAATAATAAATAATGCTGCTGCTTTAGTTGCCAAAAGTTTTAATTCTTATAAACAATTAAAGACTTATATCATTCCCGGCTTACGTTATTTAGTATACACTCACTTTTTCTCCTCCCAAATAAATGGCAGGCTTGTATTTCCTTATTTCAGTTGATAATTACTCCTCCGGAGATGGACTAAGGCATTAAGCCTGCTGTTATTTAAATAATCGGCTATTTAAATATCTTATCTATAATTCATTCAATAACTGCAAAGTTGGGAATTTCTGCTTAAGTTCTCCTGGTTTTGTACTTTATAATCAATAAATATGGGAGTTTACATGAAGATTAAATGTATTTTCATAATAAGCATATTATTATTCTTATGTCAAAGCGCTGACTTTTCACAAGGCATAATTCTTACCAGTGATAAACAATTGCAGGAGCTTCAGGACCCGGATAAGAAAATTGATCTTTCAACGGGACTTGAAAAGAATATTTTAAGCCTGCGTGATATATGTGAAGGAGCTCAAGCGAGACATGAAAAAACTTTAACCATTGCTTTTGATGAATTCTTCAGGCAGTACCGGAAGCAGGAGGGAACAGAACGCAAGCTTACACCGGATATGGATGAGTATATTGCCAAACTAAAAACGATTAGTGATTTTGCAGCAAAATATGGAATGGGTATCAGCTTAAGTTTATTAAGCCCGTTAGATATTGGCGGTGCATTTATAAAGCAAACCGGAGAAAATGGGAGATGGATTCGATATGCGGTTGGTCTCCGTGAGCCAAAGTCAGGAAAGTTCGACGTTCAGCTATGGCGTGAGCTTTACTGGACAAATAACAAAGGGAAATTTGCATTAAAATTAAAAGGTATACGCGCATTCGCATTCAGGGAAAAAGAAATAGCAGACGGAAAATATTCCGTAGTGCATCCTGAAGATATTCATGAAATTAAAGATGGAATTAAGCTTGAAGAATGGCCTGATACGACCATTATTCCCAAATGGATACCTACAAGCATAAAAAGAGATGTGACTCTTCCAATTCAGCGGGTTCGTTTTTATTGCAAAGGGAGTAAGGAATGGAAGGGGTTTGATCGTGTTTTTGTATTGCTCGAGTATGATACTCCTGAAATGGACTATTTTAGTCCTAAGGCATTGCCGTTCCTGAAGGATCTTCTGAAGAAGTATTCTGATGCAAAAATTAATCTTGTAAGCCTTTATTCCGATGAAATGCATATACAACAGGATTGGTATTATTTTAATCATCAGGAGAACGGACAGTTCAGCAATAAGTACTTGACTACAAATTTTGCAAAAGCTTATGCTGATAAATATGGCACACAATACAACGATATGGATAAGTATCTTCTTTATTTTATGTATGGGCAAAAAAGTTTTGACCGCACTCCGCAGGCAAGTCTAAATTCACAGTATATTATGGGGGAAAGCCCTGAAGATATTTCCCAAACAATTTTATTTAGAGACCGATATTACAAAATGCTGAACAATCAAGTGGTAGATTTATTTAAAAATGCTAAAGATTATGGTGAGACACTATTTAAGCATGAACTTCTGACACATGCACATGCAACATGGGCAGAAAGTCCGACAATAGATTTGTGGGAAACGGATGATTTGCACAGGCAGGCTTACCAATATGAATATACTTCTAATTTTGTATGGTCAAATACGGTTCAGCAAGCATCTGCCGCTTGTTATGATTATTTCAAATGGGGAGAATATCTCCAGCCCACCGGAAATGATTATGCAGAATGCGGCTGGGCAGATAGAGATTATTACGGCGGCGCAATGGCAGCTTCTATTGGCATTCTAAATAAATATCCCGATGCTTATGCAGCATTCTGGGGTATGCCGGGAGTTTCTGAAAGATGGAAATATTCTATTAATAGCGCTTTCGGCGCAGACGCAACTCCTACGGTTGATGCAATAACAGAGCATGTTCACAGGAATGTAGATGTGCTTATTCTTTATCCAATGAATTTAGTTGCAACCGAGGAGCGCTTCGGAAGCTGGATGACACAATATGCTTATTGTAATTATATAACTGCTGAAAAGTTATTAGAAGTTGGGCAGATTACGCCAGATGGTAAAATAACAATTGCAGGACGAACTTTTACTACTTTAGTAACACAGTTTGAAGATATTCCGGCTGCGGGACTGTTGGATTTTATGGAGAAATTTAGCGGGAATGGCGGAAAAGTTATTTGGTCAGGTCCTCCTCCGCTTTTAGATGGCAATGGAACCAGATGCCTGGAAAAATGGGAGGACCTTTTTGGTGTAGATTATACTCCTTCCATATATTTTGGGCAGATGGCTCCGGGAAAGGAAATAATTTTTGAAAATGAATTTAAAGATATCTCTAAACAAACAATATTAACTGATTTTATAGTGGATCATGTTTATCCTGTAAAATTACACAATGGAGTTGAGTTATTAGCAAAAGTTGACGGACTTTCTGTGGGAACTAAAAAACAAAATGGAAACGGCTTGACTTTTTTTATGGGATTCAGACCAAGAGACGATCAATCTGCAAGTCTTGGTTATGAAACGAAAACACTTTTCGAAATTCTTAATGCGGCAGGCGCATACACTGCAACAGGAAAAATACCGGGAGTGAACGATAATACGGAATACGTATCAAGGACCACTAATTATTTAACCACAAGATTTCCAAACGGTACTACAGTAATAGTTACACATTATCGTACTCATCGTGAAAATTGGTCTGATGGCTTTTCACGAGACGATTCAGCAGATGCTATTGCTCTAACCGAAAATCCATTGCCTTCGGACAGTATGAATTTGGTTGACTTCAAGGTTAACGGTCATATAATAGATTTTACCGGAAGGCAAATTTGTGTGTTTAATGAAGATAAAAATGGTAATTTAAAATCTTTTGAAGGACATGATTGCAGCCGGGTTAAGATTGACGGCAAGACTTACAATTTTAGTGATAAAGTACAAAAAATGATCTCCTGGACTACCGCAACCGAGAGTGAAATAAAAAATTATGATGCTTTAATGAAGATTTGGGTTGATGTTAACGGATATATTACAATACCGGTTAATTTCAAAGAAAAAACAGTGAAATTTGCAAAAGTGGATCTTGAAAAGTTAAGCTATATAGCTAATGTGAATTATGAATTAAAAGAACGCAATTTGACGTTAATATCTAACCCTGAACTTTCAGGAAGATGGATATATTTATGCAGGTAATATTAAATAATAAAAATAAAATATTAAGATTTATCCTATTGCCTGAATTGAGAAAATATATTGTTTTATCTATTATTTTATTTCAGACAACCGTATCAGTCAATGCGCAGGATAAAAGTAAACCTGTTCTCCGGATATCCAAACCAGAAAAAGAAAATGTTTCTCCGGAGCGACTAAAAAGAATCGACAGCTTGTTTCAGGAGTATATTACTATGGGGCGCTGTGCGGGAGCTTCTGCTCTTATTGCAAGAAACGGCGGTATTGTTTATTATAAAGCCGCCGGTTATAATGACATTGAAACAAAATCTCCTTTAAGAAAAGATGCAATATTCAGAATTGCATCTCAATCAAAAGTTCTGACAAGTGTTGCGGTAATGATGCTTTACGAAAGAGGCAAGATTCTTTTGGATGATCCTATTTCAAAATATCTTCCTGACTTTAAAGATTTAAAAGTTCTTGATAAATTCAATGACTCAGATTCTACCTTCACAACGGTTGAACCAAAACGCACGGTAACTATTCGTGACCTGCTTTCACATACTTCTGGGATAAGTTATCCTGCAAGCGGTAATAAAGCAATGGACTTATTTTATTCCAGGTGCAAAATTGCAGGCGCTATATCAAATGGCAGGGTGCTTCTGAAAAATGAAATGGAAAAACTTGCCCATGTCCCTTTAGCCCATCAGCCGGGTGAAAAATTCACTTACGGATTTAGTGTGGATTTGCTTGGATACATGGTGGAAGTTATTTCAGGGTTAAGTCTGGATCAGTTTTTGAAAAAGAATATCTTCGAACCTCTGGGTATGAAAGATACATATTTCTACCTACCTAAAAACAAGTTTAACCGACTGGCGGTTCTTTATACTATGGATTCTGCCAATCATCTTGTAAAAATGAAAAAATCCGATAGCTTCGACCCGGATTATCCTAAATCTGATGGAACATATTTCTCCGGGGGCGGAGGGCTGTCATCAACCGCATATGATTATGCAGTATTTTTACAAATGCTTTTAAATGACGGCGAATATAATGGTAAAAGGCTTCTTAGTAAAAGTACGATAAGGATGATGAGAACCAATCAAATAGGCGATTTGTTTTGCGGAAGCCTGTTTACCCCTAACGGGGGTGATAAATTTGGACTTGGTTTTGAGATTATATTACCCCCTGGAAGCGCTCAAGTTCCGATTTCCGAAGGATCTTTCGGATGGGGCGGCGCTTTCGGTTCGCTATACTGGATAGACCCGAAGGAAAAACTTGTGGTTCAACTTGTATTGCAATTGGCTTCAGACAGCTACAATGAATTAAGGAAAAAATTTGTTGAGTCGGTTTATCAATCTCTTAATAATTAAAAAATCTTATTGATAAATAATAACTTTCTATCACCGAACCCTATTTCATATCTCATATAAACCCGTTTTTTTAGAACTTGAGATTTAAAAAATCACTAAAATCCTATTTGAAAAACAAATTATTAATTGAGGGAACTATGCGTGTGCGAATCGGATTACTTTTTTTATATTTTGTTATTCTATTAGCTAATAATGAATTATTAGCTAATAATTCATTATTAGCTAACCCTAATATTCAGGTCAAGTCTTTTAGTAAAGAAAATGACGGCGTATTATTCAAAATGGAACCGGGTCTGTTGAAGCTGCAGGTTTGTACGGATAAAATAATAAGAGTTATTTATACGCCAAAAGAAGAATTACCAAAAGAAATGGACAGTCACGCAGTTGTAACACTGGATTGGTCTAAAGTTGATTTCAATGTAACTGTTAAAAATGATGAAATTATCGTCAGTACGGATAAAGTGCAGGCAATAGTGGATAAAAGAAGCGGGGCGGTAAATTTTTATGATAAATCCGGAAAGACTCTATTGCAGGAAGTTCCTTCAGGCGGGAAAATACTTACACCGGAAAGAATGAAGATGGATATCCTGTACGATTTTACACAGAAATTCCTTAGCCCGCCCGATGAAAATTTTTATGGACTGGGAGGACAATGGCATGGCTACATGAATTTCAGAGGGACTACAGTTGAACTTTGGCAGAACAATACAACAAAAACAAACCCGGTTGTCCATTCAAATAAAGGTTATTCATTACTTTGGAATAATGCGTCCGAAGGATATTTCCAGAGCGGGCCTGATCTACAGATAATCCCTGCGACTCAATTCACAGTTTCTGACGGAATTAAACCCGGTTTGCAGGGAGAATATTTTCAGAGCGAAGATTTTACTGACTTAAAGGCTGTAAGGACAGATACTAATATCAACTTTGAATGGGGCTTAAATAATCCGGTTGATCAGGTCAATCCTAAAGCCTACGCTGTAAAATGGTTGGGAAAAATAAAAACTCCGGATAAGGATGGATACTATATCTTTCACACAATAAGTGATTACCGAATCAGACTCTGGGTAGATGGTAAAATGGTAATTGAAAACTGGATATTTCATCATAAATGCCATGACAGCGGGCAGATTTGGCTTAAAGGGAATACCAGTTATGATATAAAAGTAGAATATAATGCCAATCAGGAAGGTGTATCGGTGATGAAATTATTTTGGATACCTCCGCACGAACCTTCCAAAGAAGTTTCATGGAATTTTACTCTTGGTAGTGCAATTGATTATTATTTTATCTATGGACCCACTTTAGATGAACAAAACGAGGGCTATGATAAAATTACCGGTAAAGCTCCTTTAATGCCCAAATGGGCGTACGGCTTATTTCACAGCAATGCAACTGCAAAAGATAATAGTCTTCCTGTACCGCAAAAAGAGATTGAAGATTATGTAAAAGGATACAGAGACAGGAAAATACCTGTTGATGTTATTGTTCAGGATTTTTATTATTGGCCTGAAGGAATGTGGGGTTCACATCAATGGCGGCCTGATACTCACCCGGATCCCAAAAGTATGATCGATTTTATCCATGAGCACAATATGCATATTATGCTAACCGTATGGCCTATTTTCCAGGACCAGAATCCCAACGGTATAACAAATACAAACTTTACAGAAATGAATAATGCCGGGAATCTTCTTATTCTTTACGATAACGATAAATTTGCATGGTACAATCCATGGAAAAATGCAGCTAGAAAAATGTACTGGGATCAGATAAAGAAATATCTTTTTTCACTCGGTATTGATGCCTGGTGGCTGGATTCTTCCGAAGGACCAAATCAACATCTTATAGTAAATGACTGGTGGCGTGAAACTACGATAGGTGAGACGAAGGCTTTACAGTATGCCAATGAGTACCCGCTTATGACATCACAAGCAGTTTATGAAGGGCAGCGCAGTACGGATCCCGACAAAAGAGTTTTTATTTTAACCAGATGTGTCTTTGCTGGGCAGCAAAGGTATGCTTCGGCTGTCTGGTCGGGGGATATCGGAGTTGATTTTTGGACATTAAAACATCAGATACCTGAAGGTTTAAATTTTACGCTTTCAGGAGTGCCTTATTGGACTACGGATATTGGAGGCTTCGGCGGCGGTTTTTCCCACTACAAAGATTATAATGGAAGGGATCCGAATGATACCGTTTACCGTGAGACATTCATCCGATGGTTCCAGTTCGGCGCTTTCTGCCCGATATTCCGTATACACGGCGCTACAGGGCATACGGCAATTTATGAATTCGGAGAAAAGGCAGAAAAAATATTAACTAAATACGATAACCTTCGTTATAGACTATTACCATATATTTATTCACTTGCATGGAAAGTAACGGATCAGGGTTACAATATGATGCGTGCGTTAGTGATGGACTTTGAAAATGATTCTAAGGTAGCGGATATTACCGATCAATTTATGTTCGGACCGGATCTGTTAATTAACCCGGTAACTGAATTTCAGGCAAAGTCGAGGGAGATCTACCTGCCAAAAACATTATGGTATGATTTCTGGTCGGGTGAAAAATATGAAGGCGGCAAAACAATAATCGCGGATGCTCCTTTGGATAAGCTGCCCATTTACGTACGCTCGGGCTCAATACTACCGATGGGACCGTTTCTGCAATTTGCCATGGAAAAACCTGCAGATCCGGTCGAACTAAGAATTTATCCGGGAGGCGACGGTAGTTTTAACTTGTATGAGGATGATGGAATTACATACAATTACACAAAAGGAGAACACAGCATTATTCCCTTCAAATGGGATGATAAAAACAAAATATTAATAATTGAAAAACGCGTGGGTGAATACCGGGAAATGCTTAATGAAAGAACTTTTCAAGTAATAATCGTGGATAAAAATCATGGATCCGGTTATGAACCGGAGTTCAATCCCGATAAGATTATTAAGTATACCGGTAATAAAGTAGAAATATCATTTAAATAAGAATTTAAAAAATATAGTTTATAATTATTTAACTAAGGCTTTGGAAGATTCAGATATTGTAAAAATGCGCATGAGTCTGTAATATTTGATTACCGGGGATTTACATTTTTTTAATTTCGATCCGCCGCGCTAAGAGATGATTATGATTGGGAAAAGAAAGATAATCAAGGAAATTTTACGAGATTTGTTCAGAAGGGTCTGGAATTTCTTAAATACGCAAATAAATTACACATTGCTTACCCGGTAAATGGGTGTGCCGGTTACCTGTCCGAATTTATGGAAATTAATTTTATAGGTGTAAATGATTATTTATATAAGCTATAAAAAATATTATTATGAAAAATAGTAAAACTATTAGATGTGCGGTTTATCTGGTGATGCTATCAAGCTCAGCGATGTTTTTGACCTGTGTAAAAACAGACCAAAGTGTATCGGTAAAAAAACAAAATCCGGGATTAATTCGAACTGCCGATTTAGGTAATGGCTATTTCCAGAACCCAATTTTTTCCGGCGACTTTCCTGATCCCTCCGTATTACGCGACGGCGATGATTATTACATGACGCATTCAGCAATGGAATATTCTCCCGGATTATTAATCTGGCATTCACACGACCTTGTTAACTGGGAACCGTTGTGTTATGCATTGACAGAATATCTCGGATCGATTTATGCGCCTGATCTGGTTAAATATGGTGATACATACTATATATATTTCCCGGCAGTAACATCCAAAGGAATAAGCAATTGGGTTGTTACTGCAAAAAATCCGGCAGGTCCATGGAGTAAACCAATTGACCTGCACATTGGGCAGATCGATCCGGGACATGTTGTAGGCCGGGACGGTAAACGCTATTTATTTTTATCAGATGGATACATTGTGCGGCTCGCCGATGACGGACTTTCAGTAATAGGTGGAATTATAAAAGTTTACAATGGCTGGAAGTATCCACAAGACTGGATTGTTGAAGGATTTTGTTTGGAATCTCCGAAATTGATTTACCATAATGGATATTATTATTTAACAGTTGCAGAAGGAGGGACCGCAGGACCGGCAACAAGTCACATGGTTGTATCTGCCCGCTCAAAAAGTGTATTCGGGCCGTGGGAAAATTCTCCTTACAACCCAATTGTTCACACTAAAAGTTCAAATGAGAAGTGGTGGTCAAAAGGTCATGCAACAATTGTTTCAACGGCGGATGATGAATGGTGGTTAATGTACCATGGATACGAAAATGGATATTATAATTTAGGGAGGCAAACCTTACTTGAACCTATAGAATGGACAAACGACGGCTGGTTTAAAGCTAAAGATAGAGTTGAAATTGAAAAACCAATCCGTAAACCAAAGGGAGATGCAATATCACGATACTTGAAATTATCCGATGAATTTTCTGAAAATACCCTCGGATTACAATGGCGGTTTTATCGTGAGCTTGATCGACATCGATTTGGTTTCAGTAAGGATGGATTATTTATGAATGCAGAGGGCAGTGCCCCTTCTGATTGTTCGCCGATGCTTTGTACCCCATTGGATCATAACTATGAAATTGAAACCGAGCTTAAATTGGAAGGAGATGTTACCGGTGGTTTAGTTCTTTTCTATAACGAAAAAATGTACTGCGGTTTAGGCTTGAATAAAAACGGTTTAATTAAATATGAAAGAGCTCTTCCGTTATTGCTGGACCCCAAACCTGTTGGAAATAAAATTAAATTGCGAATTCGCAATGAATCACATCAAGTATCATATTATTACCAGATTCAGGGAGGGGGATGGAAGATGTACGAAGCTAGCAGCGAAGTTTCAGCTTTAAACCATAATGCATTTGGTGGATTTTTAAGCTTGAAAGCCGGTTTGTTTTCTTCCGGCAGCGGAAAAGTAAGTTTTAGCTATTTTAAGTATCGTAGAATTTAATTATTTACGGATAATTTTAAAAATAATTTTATAAGGAGATTAAATATGAAAAAGAAAATTCAACCATTGTTTAATGTATTATCATTTTTTATTTTATTTATCTGCAGTGCTGCATCGAACGCACAGACAGGTAAAGTGGAGTATGTGTGGCCGAACGGAGCTCCCGACGCGAAAGGTGATGCGCCCGGCGATAAGCCTACGTTAACATATTTCATTCCGCTAAAAGATAAAGCAATAGGAACGGCAGTTCTAATTTGTCCGGGTGGTGGTTATGCGGGTCTTGCCGCCGATTACGAGGGTGATGATGTTGCCAAATGGCTCAATAGTTTTGGAGTAGCCGGAATTGTTTTACGATACAGGCATGGACACAGCGGCGCAGGCTACCAGCATCCCGATCCTTTGAACGACGCTCAACGTTCAATGTCTATTATTCGAAGCAGAGCTAATGAACTGAACATTGATCCGGATAAAATCGGAGTACTTGGTTTTTCGGCAGGGGGGCATCTTGCGTCCAGCCTTGGAACGCACTATCATACCGGAAAAATAAATTCATCTGATCCAATTGAAAGAATTAGCTGCCGGCCTGATTTTATGATTTTGATTTATCCCGTAATAACAATGAATTTACCTTTTACTCATCAGGGCTCAAGGGAAAATCTTCTTGGCAAAAATCCTAATCAAGAACTTATTGACCTAATGTCAAATGAGAAACAAGTTAACTCCAAAACTCCGCCGGCATTTTTAGTACACACAACTGAAGACTCGGTGGTTCCGGTAGAAAACAGTATCATGTTCTATTCTGCGCTTAGAAAAGCAGGAGTTCCCGTGGAAATGCATATTTATCTAAAAGGCGAGCACGGCTTCGGTTTGGGAATAAATAAAGGCGAAGTTTCAACCTGGCCCGAACTCTGCCGAACCTGGATGCAAACCCTCGGTTTGATAAAATAATATTATTTAAGCTTTCTCCTTTTAGAATAAAATTAATGAAATATAAAATTATTGTTATAATAGAAATATTATTATTGATGCTTAAATTTTCTTTTGAAGTTAAAGCAGGCTCCAATGAAGAAAACTTTAAATTAAAAAACGCCGGATTAATTTACGTCGAAATATTCTATTCGGACAGCGCCGTTTATCGAATTCCTATTGAAAACAATATTTCTCCTTTAAATAAATCGGATTTATATACAAACATTCAATTGATTTCAAAAAATATAGACAGAGAAAAAGAAGTAGAAATTACATTGAAAAGATTAAAATCAAAAAAAATAAAATTTGTGGATTTCATTGTTAATTTTAATTCTCAATTTGGAGATAGTAATTTAATTTATTTTAACAATTCATTTTTTACTAATGCCTGGGCTAATGTAATAAAGCCGGACTCAAAAGGTACCCCGTCGCGTGAACTTGTGTTGTTTAGAAATTCAAAGCATAATAATAATCTCAATATTGGTTTTACTACATTCAATAGGTTCTTTACATATTTTCAAACATATAATAACAGGGTTATTGTCCGCCAATGTATGGAGGACAGAGCTTTGCGGGGGTTATAAAATTAAAAGTAAAAGGAAAGCCCGGTCAAAAGGTTATTATCAGATATGGTGAGATGCTCAATCCTGATGGTAGTTTAATGACAGAAAATTTAAGAAAAGCGCGTGCTACAGATACATATATTCTTAAAGGTGATCCGAACGGAGAAACATGGATCCCTCAATTTTCATATCATGGATTCCAGTATGTAGAAATTAGCGGTTACCCGGGAACACCGGATGAAAATTCTATAACCGGCTTAGTTTTGGGCGCTGATATGCAGTTCACCGGGAATTTTGAAACGAGTGATTCCGAGGTTAACCAGCTTTATAAAAACATTGTTTGGACTCAAAGGTCCAACATGATTGAAGTCCCAACTGACTGTCCCCAGCGAGATGAAAGATTGGGTTACTCCGGTGACTCGCAAATATTTATTGGCTCCGCGGTAGTGAATATGAACGTAGCTGCTTTTTTTAAGAAGTGGTTAGTAGACTTGAATGATGACCAGAGCACGAAGGGGCTTTACCCGGATTATGCGCCAACTCCATTATCCTGGGGAGATGGCTATCCTTATCATCCGGGCTGGATGGAAGGAGGAATTATTATTCCATTTACCTTTTACAAAACATATGGGGATATACGAATTCTTCAAAAATTTTACTCTCAAATGAAAAAATTAATCCAATATGGTTATGAGAAAACTAAAGGTAAATGCTATTATAATGAAGGTGAATGGTCGGATTACGGGAAAGGATATTTAGGATTAGGTGATTGGCTTTCAATAGGAGCAACAACTTCTGATGATATTATTGCATCAATATATCTTGGTTACACTATCAAATTGATGAAGGAAGTAGCCGGAGTTTTAGGTTATAATAATGACGCTGAATATTTTGCCCGGCTTTTTAAAAAATTTCAATCCGCATTTATAAATCATTATATTGATGAAAACGGAGAAGTAATTATCGATGAACATAAATATGATTTTTATCCGGCATATAAAAAAGCCGAAGGCATATCCGGCAACACACAAACTACGTATGCAAATTTAATATACATGCACTTATTTCCGGACAGCCTTCTGGCAAAAGCTGCAAAACATCTTGTGAATTTAATAAATAAAAATAATGGGAAATTAGCGACAGGTTTTCTGGGAGTGAAACAGTTATTACCTGCCCTTTCCGAAACAGGAAATATAGATTTAGCGCATAATATTTTTTTGAATAAAGAATATCCTGGATGGCTGTATGAAGTTGAAAACGGTGCGACCTCAATTTGGGAACATTGGGATAGCTACTCAAAAAAAAGTGGATTTGCATCTTCCGGAATGAATTCATTTGATCATTATGCATTCGGTTCTGTTTGTGAGTGGATGTTCCATTATCTTGCAGGGATTCAGAATGACGGAGTTGCTTATGATTATTTAATTCTTAAACCTGAATATGACAAGCGTTTTACGTTTGTTAAAGCGAGCTATGAATCTATACGCGGGGAAATAATGTCTTCTTGGAAAAACGATGGAGACAAAATAAATTATAAGGTTAAAATTCCGGTAGGAACAAAGGCAAGAGTTTATGTCCAATCTGAAAAGAGTATAATGCCGGAGGTGAATGGAAAGAATATTTACAGTTTTAAATTTATAAAGCTAATTGGTTATGAGGATGGGTACTGGAAGTTTGAAGTTCCCTCCGGTAATTATGATTTTACAACTTATAATCAAAACAATTAAGGAGCTGCATTTTGAAATACACATTAAAAATATTACTTCTACTAATGGTTATATATACTTGTTTTTTCCAAACAGCCGGAGCTATAAAAAATAACAATTCAGGCGCTTATACTAACCCCGTGATTTCGGGTTTCCATCCTGATCCAAGTATTTGTCGTGTTGGCGATGATTATTATTTGGTCAATAGTTCTTTTGAATATTTTCCCGGTGTCCCGGTATATAATAGTAAAGATTTAGTACACTGGAGACAAATTGGTTACTGCCTTAGTCGCGAGAGCCAGGTTAACCTGAAGAATTGTACTCCAAGTGGAGGTATTTATGCCCCGGTCATTCGCTATCACGATGGTGTCTTTTATATGATTACAACTAACGTAACAAATGGCGGGCATTTTTATGTTACTGCAACCAATCCAGAAGGGCCTTGGTCAGAGCCTATTTATGTTGATGGGAAATTTTTTGATCCGGATATTTTCTGGGATAATGATGGCAAGGCATATTTCATGCACATGCAAATGACTGATGGAATTCAGCTTCAAGAAATAGATATTAAAACGGGGAAGCTATTAGGTGAAGCTTATACTATCTGGAAAGGATTTGATGACACCAGGCCGGAAGGACCTCATATTTATAAAATCAAAGGATATTATTACTTGCTTGTCGCTGAAGGCGGGACATGGACAGGACATATGGTTGTTATGGCGCGAAGCAAATCAATTACAGGCCCTTATGCAGGATGTTCACGTAATCCTATTATAACTCACCGCGATGATCTCACTTTGTCAATCTCAAGTACAGGTCATGCAGACTTGATAGAAGATCAAAAAGGAAATTGGTGGATGGTATTACTTGGAGTTCGTCAAGAAGATGATTTTCATACTCTTGGGCGTGAAACTTTTCTTACTCCGGTGGTATGGAATAAAGACGGATTTCCTGAAGTTCCTGGTGGAAGGTTAAAATTAGAGACTAAAGCTCCAATGTTACCCCAAATCATATTGCAGCCGGAACAAAAGATATATTCATTTAAGGAAAACAAGCTTCCATTATGTTGGAATTTTAACCGCAATCCGAATATAAGTGATTATTCATTAAACGAGAGGCCCGGATTTTTACGAATTAATACTTCTCCAGCATCACTTTCTGAGACCGATAAGTCTCCCGCCTTTGTAGGAAGAAGGCAGGAAGCATACAACGGAAAATTCACAGTTAAACTTGACTTCAATACAGTTAGTGAAAACGAAGAAGCCGGGGTTACAGTATTTATGGATGAAAATCATCACTACGATTTTGCAGTAACAAATCGTGACGGGAAAAGAGTTGTAATTATGAGAGAAACAGTCAGTAAGGCAAGAATTAATAATATAACTTCGATAAAAGACGGACCTGTTATACTATCAATAACTTTTGAGCCTCATAGTTATAGCTTTGGGATTGTTAATGAAAAAATTACTACAAATTTATGTACACTTGCCGCAAAGAATGTTTCTTCCGAAGTTGCCGGTGGTTTTACCGGAGTATATTTGGGAATGTATGCATCCGGAAATGGAAAAAAGGGAAAGGCAAAAGCATATTTCAACTGGGCTGAAACAATTTTTCAACAAAATGAATGTTGTTATAAATAATTTATAATCAAGAAAAATCGTTATTAAAATTATTTTAAATACTAGCAGAATAAAAATTATAAAATTAGTTTAAACCCAATGTTTTTATATATATTAAAAATAAAACCTGATATTATGATTAGCAAAATGGTATTGATTGAGTTAAAAATATTTTATGATTTACATTTATTACTATATTTTTTTATGTTTTTAAATTTTGACCTTATTAGAATAGGGAGCAGCTTATGACTTTTAAAAAGATATTTTTTTACACATTTCTATGGCTATCAATTTTCATAAACAGTTATATAGATGCTAAACAATTTTTCATTGAGGAAACCGATTCTGAACGGCAAAGAACAAATCAGGAGGAACTTTTTTTATCTGAGAATAAAGATACTTGTTTTTCTACACAACTGAAAAACAGGGTGCCCGAATCGGAGACAATTTCTCTGGCAGGCAAATGGAAATTCAAATTAGATCCTGAAAAGAAAGGGCTATCGGAAAAATGGTTTAAATCAATATTGCCTGAAAATATTTATTTACCCGGATCATGTGAAGAGCAAGGTTATGGAATCAAAACGCCTGAGCCGGAATTAGACCGGTTGACGCGTATTTTAAAATACGAAGGACCCGCTTGGTATCAACGGGTAATTGATGTGCCGGATTCTTGGGAAGGAAAAAATATTCAATTGTTTCTGGAACGGTGTCATTGGGAAACCGACGTCTGGCTTGATGAACGACCATTAGGCAAGAAGAATAGCCTGTCCGTGCCTCATGTTTATGAACTTGGTAAACTTAGCCGGGGAAAACATATACTAACAATTTGTGTCGATAATGCATACAAGATTGCGATTGGAAGATGGGGCTCTGCCATTACCGAAGATAGCCAGGGAAATTGGAATGGAATAATAGGAAGGATTGAATTACAGGCGAATGACCCGGTTTGGATTAAGAGTGTACAAGTTTATTCTGAAAAAATGAAAGTGAGATTATGCAACCGGACAGGACGGATACTAAATGCAAAAATAGAATCTTCAATCCCCCGATTAATTAAAAACAAATCACAACAAATTACGATTCCTCAAGGTGAGACCGAAGTAGAATTACCAGTAACAAAAAAAGCTCAGTTATGGGATGAATTCTCACCGGGGATAAAAAAACTTACGTTAACCCTAAAGGCTGAAAAATTCAATGACTCAATAACGATTTCGTATTCAATTCGTAAACTGAATACTAAAGATAAACAGTTTACCTTGAATGGAAGACCTGTTTTACTGCGGGGCTGTGTTAATGAATGTGTTTATCCACTAAGCGGATATTCACCTATGGATAAGGCAGCCTGGCTACGTACACTTGGCATTTGCAAATCCTACGGGTTCAATTTTATGAGGTTTCATTCCTGGTGTCCGCCCGAAGCGGCGTTCGAAGCAGGAGATGAACTCGGTTTTTTATTTCAAGTAGAGTTACCTCTTTGGACTTTGGATGCACCGCCATTTGGACATGACCAACAACGTGATCAATTTATATATAATGAATTAAAAAGTATTCTTAGTGTATATGGTCATCATCCTTCATTCGCTTTTATGGCAATGGGTAATGAGTCGAGCGGAGCACTTGATAGTTTAGTAAAATTAGCACAGGAATTGGATCCGCAACATATTTACCGGAGCGAAGGCAGTGGTACGCTTGCACAGGGTGACTATATGGAAATCGGGGAACGCGGCGTAATGGGACCCAGCACAAATTGGGACCGATCCTCATTTTGGGGATGGATTCCAGGAAATGACAGCGGCAGCAACCTAAAGAATTTACCAATATTGGACCATGAGGTCGGGCAGTGGGGTATGTATCCCGATTTTGATGGAATCCGAAAATTTAAAGGTAATTATCAACCTTTCAATTATAAGAGATTTCGCAAATCACTTGAAAGTCATCATATGCTTTACCAGGATAAAGCATTTGCGACAGCCAGCGGGAAGTTTAGCGTTCTACTTTATAAAGAAGAAATAGAAGCATGTGAACGTACATATCCGTTTGGAGGATTTGAAATCCTCGAAGCCCGCGATCACCCGGGGCAAGGTACGGCAATTGTAGGATGGCTTGATGCATTTTGGGATTCAAAAGGACTTATAACGCCTGAAGAATTCCGCCGGTTCTGCGCACCAACTGTTTGTCTTTTGCGAATGTCGAAGAGAATTTATACAGTAGGGGATTTGTTGGTTGCAGAAGCTGAAATTGCACATTACGGGTCTAAGTCAATAACAGTAAAACCATCGTGGAAAATTACCGATTCAAAACGCAATATAATAGCAAGAGGTAATCTGAATCCTGTAAAACTTGAGACAGGGCGAGTGACTAAAATAGGCAATATAAATTTAGTTCTTGGCAAAGTCTTTGCACCTGCTCAGCTTACTGTAACTTTAAGAGCTGCCGGTACTTCAAATAGTTGGAATATTTGGGTATATCCTGATCTGCAAGTTAAGGTTCCACCAAATATTATAATTGCACATGAATTTGATAGTAAGACACTTGAAGCGCTTGAATCCGGTAAAAGGGTTTTGTTATTCTCTTCACCTAAAGAAGGGATAATCATCCCAAACCGTGCATTTTATGCTTCGGATTCTGTCCGGTATTTGCCATTGGTCAGCGCAGGCAGGAATTCTATACCCGGAAGTTTCATGCCTGTTTTTTGGAATACGAGATTATTTAATCAAATAGGAACGCTGGGAATTCTTTGCGATCCTAAAAATCCAGCTTTAGCGGATTTCTCTACAGAGAGTAACAGTAATTGGCAGTGGGCGGATTTGCTTGGTAGATTTTCGGCTGCCGAATCTTTCAGAGTTGCCGGGGCTCCATTAGATATGTGCGACACTTTGGAAAAGCAAGCCGGTGATAAAGTTGACCGTTCAAAGGCTATAATATTAGATGAAACACCAAAAGATTTTAAACCGATTGTTCAGGCTATAGATAATTATGACAGGAATGCTAAATTAGGAATTGTTTTTGAAACAAGAGTGGGAAAGGGTAAGCTTCTTGTATGTGCTATGGACCTGGAAACGGACGCCGATAAGCGCCCGGCAGCCAGGCAGCTTGAACAGAGTTTATTGAACTATATAGCAGGTGATAAATTTTTACCAACACATGAACTTTCAAAAGGGCTATTGGAAAAGCTATTACTGCCTTGATTCTTGGTATATAAGCCAGACCTAAACCTACCGGCAGGCATGTGTGGGGTCATTTTTATTCCAGAGGAATAGCTATGTCAAATATCTTTTCCATGACATGAGTTATTTAAATATGACATTGTCTTTTATGGCTGTAACTTAGTTGCGAAGCCGTTATATTATAAATAAGACGAATAAAATGTTATCTATAACTTTTTTAATTTCTTTTATTATAGTGTGTAGACAAAACTATATCATATTGTAAAGGTGTTGAAATATTATTTTTTTGTTTGCTTTTATATTCTTATCTGTGTGTAAAATCAATATCTACCATTCTTAAACATATCCTATAATATTTATATACATAGAAATTATAATAAAAAAATAAATCAACTTAATTAATGAGGTGCCAAAATGAAAAAAATTATATTACTAATTATATTAGCATTTGTGTTCCAAGTTTATGCACAAAAACTACCTGATCAATCCTATATAGAAAAATATCGAAGTAATCTATGTGGGATTGATTCATTAATGCAAAACGGGATTCTGACAGATTCAGCAACCGGATTACAGTTTTATTCAGGGTATAAGTACAAAACACTTTATGATTGGGATCAGTATTTCGATACAATAATAGAGATATACATGGGTTGGCCGTCAAAATATATTCAAAACGGTGTAATAATATTTCTTGATAATGAAAAAGAATCCGGGTTAATACCCAGATCGGTTCCTGCCGACCAATGGGATGCTAAAGAGCATGCCAAACCATTTCTTGCACAAATATCTTATTTGGTTTGTAAATCTTATGGAGAAAAAGATTGGATTCTAAAAGAGCCTTACTTCACAAAATTAAAAAAATATATTGATTACTGGTTAAACGAGATGACAATTAAGAAAGATGGATTAAGTGTATGGATGAGTGGACCGCATACAGGAATGGATGATCAGCATGAGCGTGCAGGTTATTGGGAGGATAGACAATGCGAAGGTGTTGATTTGAATTGTTATTTAGTTCTTGAGACATTAGCATTTTCGAAACTTGCGCGCCTTGCAGGTAAAGAAGAAATGGCAAAAGAATATGAGAGAATTTCAGAGCAAAGAAAGCAAACAGTTAGAAAACTACTGTGGGATGATAAGGATGGATTTTTTTATGATCGAAAGGCAGATCCCCAAAAACCTTTATCTAAAATGCTTTGGGAATATTCACAGCTTAATAATTTATCTGCAAATCAGTCTAAAATTCCTGTTAAATCGGTTGAATCCTTTGCAGTACTGTGGGCACAAGTTGCAACACCGGAACAAGCAAAGAGAATGATTGTGGAGCATCTATTTAATCCCCGTGAGTTTTGGACAAGCTACCCCATCTCGGTATTAGCAAAATCTGAACCATGGTATAGTACTATAGAACATCCGGCTGATATGGGCTGTAACTGGCGTGCAAATGTTTGGATGCCTACTAATTATATGGTATATCATGGTTTGAAATTTTACGGATATACTGATTTAGCTACTATTGTTGCGAAACGTTCGGAGGAACTGATCGCTAATTCGGGAAATCGCGAATATTATAATTCAGAAACAGGGGAAGGTTTAGGGATGAATCCATTCTGGGGATGGAGCCTTCTTGGGCATTTCTTTGATCTTGAAGAAAATCTTAAATGGGATATAAACGACATTAAATAGTAGCATAATTTGATAACTATTAATGAATCAGAAGATTTTGCGAAAGTAATAGTAGAAACATTTATTACATTTTCATTAACATTGTTTTTTCAGCTGAAAAAGCAAGAAAATTTGGTCAGCTTTATATAATAATAAGAAAAAGATACTCAGCTAAAAACTAGAACAAAAAGGAGTAATTTTACTAACTAACGGAAGGCCCGTGGAATGCAGAAAACAGTATCATGAGCACACTTATAGTTAAATTGAACAAAATTTCAAACTATTTGTATGGCAACTTTTTAATTTTTTATCTTTTCCTTTCGTTTATTTCTGGCTTTTATTTTTTCCTTGATCAACTAATTATTGTTTATAATCGAGTTTTCTTGACACCCAATTTAAAAAATTAAGTTAATGCTAAAGAATGATTTTGATGTTTATGGCATTTAATTTGCGTTTTATAAAATAAAAAAAATATTTCTTGACAATGATTAATAAAAAGTGATATATTTTGCTTAATGGTTTGCGAAAACCTTTAAGGAACTTTTTAAGGTAAGATATAAAAAATGATATCATGTAACTTACGGGGCGAAGCTGTAATTTTGCAAATAATTTCTGCATTTACTTAAGGGTTTTCGAAAATAATTAAGTAAAAACTAACTATTTTAAGCAAAATATTGTTATCATAAATATTGTTGCATTATCGAAATTATCTGACAAAATTAAAACCATCCAATTTTAATTAAGCAGTATGGTAATTAGAGAAAGAAGAAAAAAGGTAACCCTAAAAGATGTTGCAAGTATACTTGCTGTAACTCCGGCAACAGTTTCAAAGGCGCTTAGAGATGGTGATGATATATCACCGGAAATGAAAGAAAAAATAAAAAAAACCGCAAAAGAAGTGGGTTACCGGCCTAATATACTTGCGAGATCTCTAATAAATAATAGTAGTAAAATATTGGGGGTATTAATTCCCGACCTACGTATTTCATTTTTCTCTGAAGCAGCAAGAGGTATGTATGAGGAAGCAAGCCGTAAAGGATACGAAACTATCTTAATGGTACATGATGAGAAAAAAGAAAAAGAAAAAAAGAAATTAGAATTCTTATCGGACATACATGCAGATGGAATATTACTTGATGCGGCAGGCGGTAAAGCTAATTATTCAGTATATAAGAAATTAAATGAAGAGGGAATTAAATTTGTTTGCTGGGATAGAAAGCTTGATGATCTAGGCTTTAGATCTGTTACCATAAATGATAAAAAAGCATCTTATAATTTAACTTCTAGAATAATTAGTCAGGGAAGAAAGAATATACTTTTTTGGGGGCCCAATACGGGAATTCCAGTTGCAAGAGAACGGTTTGAAGGGTACAAATTAGCATTAAAAGAGCATGGTATTCCATTTAATCCTGCTTTGGTAGTTCAAACTTTTAGAAACTTTGACGATAGTTATAGAAAAATGTATTCTCTTCTTGATAAAAAAATTGAGCTGGATGGAGTTGTGAGTGTCGGGGGTCTAATTACCTATGGTGCAGGAAAGGCTATTCTCGATCATAATCTTTCAATACCTGAGGATGTAATAATAGGAGAATTTGGTGACAATGATATCGTTTGCAGATTAGGCGCTCCTTTTTATACTGTTCAACAAAATCCATATAAGATAGGTAAAGCTTCAGTTGATCTGCTAATAAAGTTGATAGAATCAAAAGAAAGTGAAAATTCTTTCCATGATATTGTAATTGAGTCTGAAGTTCTTGAAAGATAAAAATACTTTTAAAAATATAATTTATAAAAAACCTATTACATTAAATATAGAAAATAGTGCATTTATGCCAACTGGACAGACGTGGAAAATTTGAGCATTTTGCTGCTGATTCTGAAAACTTTGTCTGGGTAAATCACAATTCTTTGTTTTCCATAAGAATTTGATATTTTAGGCATGGCACATTAATAGTTATACGGATCCTCAATTTACAGACTCAGGGTTTTTACGATTCAAGATTCAATGTACTTCTGAATTCTACTGCTGGCTGGGTTGAATACCTGGTGTTTTAATGTTAATAATGTAAATCCAAATCCGAGTCAAGTTGGACACTGGTTCTGGAACATTGAGTCAGCTTATAATTACGGGAACCCAACAGCATGGTCTCGTGTTAAAGTCTCTTTTACAAGAAAGAAAACCGTTTTGCATCAGGAGTTTATATATATAGAATCTGGATATGCACCCCTTCAGGGCGATCTGGTAGTTTTTCTTTAATAAAGAAGGTGACACTTCTAAAATTTTTTTTCCTCTAAATAATATAAGCAAGGTCTTTTTTGAAAAAGGCCTTGTTTTATATTATAATAAAAAACATTTAGACTTTTAATAAAAATTAATAATTATTTGTAAGGAAATCATTTAATAAAATGGGAAAATTATTTTTCAGGTTATTGATATCATCATTAATATTATCAAGATGCTTATTTCCACAAAGTTCATCTGATAATAAACTACCCATGCCTTTAAAAAATAATAAGAATATCAGCAAAACTTTTCTTGACCCAAGAGTACGGGAATATATATATCCTTCAAGGATTGTTTGGCAATCATCCAGCAATGATTCATCCAGGGTTATTAATTCCGAGAGTTTGATCAATAAATTTGAAAGACAAGTTACGTTAGAAGAGAAAAATTTATGTGTAATGGTTAATAACGGTGGTAATTCAAGTTTTCTTTTGGATTTTGGAACCGAGTTGCAAGGCGGTATCCAGATTATGCTCGGGCAAATGAAAGAAAGTACTGCGGCAAAATTTAGAATTCGTTTTGGTGAATCGGTTGAAGAAGCTATGAGTGAATTAGGTGGAATAAAAAATGCCACTAATGATCATTCCGTTCGTGATTTCAATATTTCTGCTCCCTGGTTAGGGACTGTAGAAGTAGGTAATACAGGGTTTAGATTTGTAAGAATTGATTTATTAGATCAAAATAGAAGTGTCCCGGTTTTACAGGTGCGTGCAGTTTTTCTTCATAGAGATCTTGAGTATAAAGGTTCATTTAGCTGCAGTGATACTTTATTAGATAAGATATGGAAAACAGGGGCATATACTGTTCAACTATGTATGCAGGATTATTTATGGGATGGAATTAAAAGGGATCGATTAGTTTGGATCGGTGATATGCACCCTGAAACAATGACTCTGCTTTCCGTTTTTGGCGCAAATAATATTGTTGAGAAAAGTCTGGATTTGGTTAAATCCAAAACTCCTCTTCCAAATTGGATGAATGGGATAAGTTCTTATTCTATGTGGTGGTTGATAATCCAATATAATTGGTATATGTATACCGGGGATAAAAAATATCTTGATAGTAATAAAGAATATATTATAGACCTTCTTGAGCAATTTACAACATATATTGGCGATGATAATAGTGAAAAATTAGGCGGTACGAGATTTTTAGATTGGCCTACTTTTGCAGATACTTTAGCAGTGCATGCCGGATTGCAGTCTTTACTCATTAAAACTTTTTTGTTTGGTTCAAATTTATGCAGGATTTTTAATAACCCGGAAATGGAAAAGAAATGTCTTGATGCAGAAAACCGGTTGAGGAGTAATGTACCTGATCCGGGTAATAGTAAACAGGCTGCTGCTCTAATGGCAATAGCGGGGTTGGGAGACCCGGTAGAATTAAATACAAAAGTGATGGCTGTGGATGGGGCCCAAAGATTATCTACATTTTACGGCTATTATATCCTTCAGGCTAAAGCTCTTGCAGGAGATATAAAAGGCTGCCTGGATGTTATAAGAGAATATTGGGGCGGAATGTTAAAAATGGGTGCAACAACATTTTGGGAAGATTTTGATTTAAATTGGATGGACAATGCTTCAAGAATTGATGAATTAACGGAACCGGGGAAAAAAGATATACATGGAGATTATGGAAAATATTGTTATATAGGATTTAGACATAGCTTATGCCATGGATGGGCTTCCGGACCAACTGCGTGGCTGTCGGAACATATTTTGGGTATTGAACCTGTTGAACCCGGTTTTAAAGAAGTTAGGATTAAACCAAACTTAGGTGATTTAAAATGGGCTAAGGGTACTTTCCCGACTCCTTATGGAATTATAACTGTAAGCCATGAAAAATTACCAAATGGAAAAATTAAAACCAAGTATGTTTTGCCAAAGGGCGTAAGTGTTGTAAACTAAATAATGCTAAAAATAAAATCGTTTCTAATAATTACTTTGATTATTACCAATATTGGTACAAGCGCTTCTTTTTGTCAATCAGGGGATAAAGGGAGAGTAGCTGATTTTTATCAAAACCCGGTAAATCGGGGAATGAATCCCGACCCATCAATATGCAGGGTCGGAAATGATTATTATTTAGTAACGAGTTCAATGTTCTTTTATCCAGGGGTTCCAATATATCATAGCATAGATTTAATAAATTGGAAGTTAATAGGCTACTGTCTTACTAATAAAGATCATTTCTGCCTGGATAAAAATAACGGTTCGCCGATGATGTATGCAGCCACATTAAGGTATCATGACGGAACCTTTTATATGATTACAACCGAGGTTAACGGTGGAGGTAATTTTTATGTTACAGCTAAAAATCCTGCCGGACCCTGGTCGTCTCCGGTATTTATTGATAAGCCAATGTTTGATCCGAGTTTATATTTTGATGATGATGGGAAGGTTTATTATACAAGGAGAGGATCATTTGAAAATAAAGATATAGTTCAAGCGGAAATAGATATTAATACGGGGAAATTGTTGACAGAATTACGTTCAATTGGAAAAGGCATGGTGTCCGATGATATTGAAGGTCCCCACCTTTACAAAGTGAATGGTTGGTATTATCTTATGGCAGCGGAAGGCGGTTCACGTGCGCTTCATATGGAAACAATTGGCAGGAGTAAAAGTCCCTGGGGACCATTTGAACCATGTCCCTATAATCCGATTTTATCGCAGCATAATGCCTGGTGGCATCCGGTTAAATGTGTTGGACATGCAGATTTGGTTCAATCTCAAGACGGAAGGTGGTGGGCTGTATATTTAGCTACGAGACACATGGGCTATAACTATTTCAGCAATTTAGGACGGGAGACTTTTCTTGTTCCGTTTGAATGGCAAGATGGATGGCCTCGTGTGAACGCTCAAAATGTTTATAAACTAACAGTAAATACTAAAACACTTCCTTTGCATCCATGGGAATCTGGACCCCGCATAGATGACTTTAATTCCGAAACTTTAAGCCTTGATTGGAATTTCTTAGCATATCCGAATAGAAAAATGTATTCTTTGACTGATCGTCCGGGATATTTACGCCTTTGGGGAAATGAAAATGGTTTGGTAGAAACCAAACAAGTTGCGTTTATGGGAAAAAGGCAGAAAGATATAAATTCTATTTGTAAAGCATCAATAGAGTTTAAGCCTCAAGTTACAACCGATGAAGCTGGATTAACAGTTTTTCAGGGAAGTAATTTCCATTATGATATTTTTATGACCATAAGGAATGGGAACAGAGTTGTGGCACTTAGGAAAACAGTTGCAGATATTAAACAGGAAGCTGCCAGTTTTTCTATAAAATCTGATAAACTTTATCTTAAAATAGAATCTGATAAGGATTTATATCATTTCTATTTTTCCGACGATAATAATAACTGGAAAATATTAGGAACCGGCAATTGCAGACTAATTTCAACTGAGGTAGCCGACGTTTGGTCAGGAATGTTTTATGGGATGTATGCAACCGGTAACGGCAAGACTTGTAAAAATCCTGCAGATTTTGACTGGTTCGAATATAAAGGCCTCGACAAATAAATTCCCTTCAGAAATAATGAAGGAAATATCTTATTATTATAAAATTTCGTAAAAAATATTTCAGCCTATTAGTTTACTTCCTTTATTATATTTGAAGAATGAAAAAATTAATATCTTCCCTTCCCTTCTACTTTCTTATCTTTTTTTTACTTTCTTCTTTTTTACACTCCCAAAATATTTGCAATCCGCAGCAGACAATACTTGAGTTTAAAAAGGCTCTGCCTGTTTGGGCTGAAGGCAGGGAAAATGAAATGAATCTCCTGATGGGATTTAAAGGTATTTTCCCGGCTACAAGAGGAAGTTCTGCAATACTTCGAATAACTGCTTCATCATTATATAGATTTTTTATTAATGGGCATTTTGTAGGATGTGGATCCGCAAGGTCCGCTCCCGGCTTCTATAGAATTGATGAATGGGATATTTCAAGATATATTGTAAATGGGAAAAATATTGTTGCTATTGAAGTAATAGGTTACAATGTTAAAAGTTTTTATATTCCTAAACATTTTTCTTTCCTGCAGTCAGAATTAGTATGCAATGGAAAAATACTATTAGCAACAGGGCATTCAACTGGAAACTTTGAGGGTTTCGAAATAAAAGAACATGTAGAAAAAGTTGAAAGATTTTCATTTCAAAGAACTTTTACCGAGTATTATAAATTGGACAGTGAATATAAAAAATGGCGGGAAGATGCTGATTATAATATTGTACCGGAAAAACTGGCAAATTTAGAACCACTGAAATATTTACCCCGGAGAGTTATGTTTCCGGATTTTAATATAGTAAAACCAGAGAAGTTGCTTTCTGGAGGAGAAGTTAGCCTAACAAAATTGGATTCGTTTTATGTAAATCCTATTTTGAAGGAATTTATTCCGTTCATTGAAGGATATAAAGACCAGGAAATAGAATTTAAGCCGTCATTTAAATTTCAGGAAATTCAAAATAAATCAATTATTCAGATCGATTCAAATTATAGTGCGGTTAAAACAATCCACCTTGCACTGAATCAATATAAAATATTGGAATTTGACGTTGACAGGACTGGTTTTTTAGGCTCCACTCTGACCTGCGAGGATTCCTGCAAACTTTTTTTCATATTTGATGAAGTATTAACAGGGAATGACGTAGACTATAAAAATCTGATCCACGTGCCCATAGTATCGTATAACTTGGCTCCCGGCAAATATGATTTAGAGTCTCTTGAACCTTATACAATGAAGTATCTTAAGGTGGTTGTATTAAAAGGGAATTGCGATATAAATGATATTTACTTGCGGGAATATGCAAATCCCGATATTAAACGTTCATCTTTTAATTGTAGCAACGATACGTTAAATGAAATATTTAAAGCTGCAGTTCAAACTTTCAGGCAAAATTCGGCCGATATTTTTACAGACTGCCCTTCAAGGGAAAGGGGAGGATGGCTTTGCGATAGTTACTTTACCAGCCGGGCAGCTTTTTACATCTCTGGTAATACATTGGTAGAAAAAAATTTTTTAGAAAATTTTGCACTTCCCGATTCATTCCCTGATCTGCCCAAAGGCATGATTCCGCAATGCTATCCTTCCGATATTATCGGCGGTGGTTTTATCCCAAATTGGCCAATGTGGTTTGTGCTTGAACTTAATGGATATTTTGAAAGAAGTAAGGACAAAGAACTAATTAAATTACTTAATAAAAGGGTTCTTCAATTAGCAGGTTATTTTAAGAAATTTGAAAATAAAGACGGCCTGCTTGAAAATCTTGATGGGAAAGTTTTTGTTGATGCATCAAAAGCTAATGATTTTACAAAAGGTATTAGTTATCCTACTAATATGATTTATGCCGGGATGCTTGAGGCAATCGGGAATTTATATGCAAAGCCAAAGTTTATCGATAAAGCAAAAGCAATAAAGGCGGCTATCCGGAATCAATCATTTAACGGTGAATTTTTTGTTGATAATGCGGTGAGAGATAATTCGGGTAAATTGAATCTTACAGGAAACATATCCGAAGCATGTCAGTATTATGCATTTTATTTCAATATTGCCGATTCGATTGCCTATCCCGGTTTATGGAAAACAATGATGAATAAAATCGGGACGAATACAAACAATCAGGCATTAAATTCAAAAGTAGCTAAAGCAGATTTTTTAGCCGGACTTATGTTAAGGTTGGAATTACTTTCCCGGTATGAATGCAAACAAGAACTAATGAATGAAATAAAAGGTTATTTCTATAATATGGCCGAACTGACCGGAACGTTCTGGGAGCATTGCTATGACTATGATGGGGGGAGTTATAATCATGGCTATACCTCATATACTGCATGTTTAATTCTAAAAGATGTTCTTGGCGTAAAATACGTTGACCCGGATAAGAAAGAAATTGGAATTGAATTTTCAGGATCAAATATAAAAAAATGCAACGGTACAATTCCCGTGGGTGATGAGATAATATCATTTAACTGGAAAAGGGATGATATTATTATCCAATATTCATTGAATATTCCAAATGGTTATAAAGTAAAGATTTACAATGAAAGCGGATTGAAACTATCAAGGATTTAATGTTTAATAATATTATATAAATAAATTTCAATTAAGGCAAAAAATTTAACATGAGTTCAAAAATATTTTTTCTGAATTGCTGTCTAATTTTAATTATATGTTCGACTCTAGTTGCACAGGAAAAACAAACTTTTTGGGATACGACTAAGTCCTACGACGAGCGAGCAGATGTAGCTTTAAAGCAACTTACGTTGAATGAAAAAATCGCAATGTTAACAGGCGGCGGTCCAAGTGAATTTAAGGGAGTACCAAGATTAGGTATCCCAAATATGATTTGTTCCGATGGTCCAAGAGGTCCACACGGGCCCGTTGGTTATCCAGCCGGCATAAGTATGGCTGCTACATTTAATCCGGATTTAATTGAAGAAGAAGCAGCAGCTATGGGAAAAGAATGCCGTTCAAGGGGAATTGGTATGTTATTAGGCCCAGCAATAAATATAAACAGAGACCCATTAGGGGCACGTTTTTTTGAATATCTTACTGAAGATCCCTATTTGAATTCTAAAATAACGGTCGATTTTATTAAAGGCGTGCAGAGCCAGCATGTTTCAGCATGTTTAAAGCATTTTGCTTGTAATAACCGCGATTGGAATCGTAATTTGTACATGTCTATAGTTGATGAACGTACCTTGCATGAAATATATTTTCCGGGCTTTAAAGCAGGTGTAGAAGAAGGACATGCGCTGGGAGTTATGACTGCCGCTAATGGTTTAAATAACGATTTGTGTAGTGATAGCCAATATCTACTTAATGATGTATTGAAAAAAACATGGAAATTTGAAGGCTTTGTATTAACAGATTGGTGTGGAACACGTTCTACAGATAAAGCTGCTTTAGCAGGATTGGATGTTTCGATGCCTTATTCCGATAAATCACTTTTCGGCGAGCCTTTATTGGAAGCTGTTAATTCCGGGAAAATATCAGAAGATATTATTAATGATAAAGTTCACAGAATATTAAAAGTTATGGCATGGGCGGGGAATTTGGATAAAGACGGAATAAAGCCTAATGGGAAAATTGATATTGAAGCTCATAAAAAGATAGCATTGAAGTCTGCAGAGGAAGGTGCGGTATTATTAAAAAATGACAGGAATACATTGCCGTTAGATAAGAAGCATACTAAAAAAATTGTTGTACTTGGTCCAAATGCAAACCAGAAATTTTGCGTTATAGGGCTGGGTGGAAGTTCATGGGTTGATTCACCGGATGAGGTTACAATCTTAAATGGCATTAAAGGTATTGTAGATGAAAATACCGATGTAAAATATTTTCCGGTGGATGAATTAAATGGATTTCAACTTATTAATCCGAAGTATTTAAAGGCAAATAATAATGTAAATGGTTTTAATGCTAAATATTATAATGGCGGCTTAGACACTAAACCATTAATTGAACGCATCGAGGAAAATGTTGATTTTAATTGGGAAATGAGATCACCGGAGATAAATACGATTAATACTGACAACTTCAGTGCTCAATTCAAGACTGAAATAATTCCTCCTGTTACTGGTACATATACTTTACGGATCAAAGCTGACAATAGCGCATGGCTTTTTGTAGATCCGGAAGGCGGAGCCCCTATAGCGGTATGCGATAAAAATAAAGGAATCGATGAAGCGACAGCTACTGTTCAAATGGAGAAAGGGAAACCATTTTTATTAAGAATTGATTATCATAAAAATACCGGCGATGCTAATTGCCGTTTAGATTGGCAAATGCCTGTAAATGAATCGGTAGTTAAAGATACTTATAGAAAACTTGATAATGAAATTATTGATGCTACTGCAGTTGTTTTTGTAGGAGGTATAGATCATAGCCTTGATTCAGAAGGCAGAGACAGATTAAATATCAACTTT